>Ga0224520_1000116_pt1 | contig 25895 bp, 25 predicted proteins | sample CFST25metaG_2_FD_180684 | JGI IMG/M metagenome (GOLD analysis project Ga0224520, IMG submission 180684) | Peat soil microbial communities from Stordalen Mire, Sweden - C.F.S.T-25 | ecosystem: Environmental > Terrestrial > Soil > Wetlands > Peat | place: Sweden: Norrbotten County, Stordalen Mire... | reverse complement strand
GGCCGTACGCACCAAATCCGCGTGCATCTGGCGGCCATCGGCTATCCCGTTATCGGTGATGCCACCTACGGTAAGAAATCAGCCTATCTGAACCGCCAGTTTTTACACGCGCACCGTTTGGGTTTTTACCTGCCTTCGACCGGTAAATTCGTAGAGTTTGAATCACCGTTACCGTCCGATTTGGAGAAGGCGCTGCAAGATATTCCATAGTAATTTGTCTTCATACGCGAATATGTTTTATAATGGCGTTTATATAAATAATGTTTCCATATATAATGAGCGCATAAATAGTGGAGTATACCGATATTCGGCGAAATAAATAACTGGGAAAACGAGATGGAAGATAAGTCAGAATTGTATGAAAACCAGCTGAATACTTTAATTGATTTGGCGCTTGAAGAGGATATCGGCGGGGGTGACATCACCAGCGAATCGCTGATACCGGAAAAACTGCAGGCAAAAACTACCCTTTTAGCCAAGGGCGATGGTGTGCTGTCCGGTCTCGATCTGGCCAAACTGGTCTTTATCAAAGTCGACCCTGACCTGAAATTCAAGGCGTTACTTAAAGATGGCACCAGGCTGCATCCGGGGGATATTATTGCCTCAGTGACCGGTAACGCCCGCAGCATCCTCAAAGCGGAACGGCTGGCGCTTAATTTCCTGCAAAAACTGAGTGGTATTGCCACACAGACAAATCAATACGTAGAATTGATCAAAGACCTGCCTGTAGACATCCTGGACACCCGCAAGACGACACCAGGCATGCGATTATTGGAGAAATACGCAGTCTCGATGGGCGGCGGACGGAATCACCGCTTTAGCCTCAGTGACGGTATCCTGATCAAAGATAATCACCTTGCAACTTTACGCGCCCACGGCAAAACATTGAAACAAATCGTCGGCCAGGCCAAGGCCAATGCTCCTAAGGGGATCAAGGTAGAAGTTGAGGTGACAGACCTCCACGAAGTAAAGGAAGCAGTGGAAGCCGGCGCGGACATTATTATGTTTGATAACATGACGCCGGCAAAAATGCGCCGTGCGATAAAATTGGTGCCCGCCAATATCTTCACCGAGGCTTCCGGCGGCATTACCCTCAAGAATGTGCGCGCGGTGGCTGAGACGGGCGTTAATTTTATCTCGATCGGGGCTTTGACGCATTCCTCGAAAGCGCTGGACATCAGCCTGGAATTCGAACCGATCAAGCCGAAGAGAAAATGAGAAAGAGAAGCACAAAATCCGAATATAAGTTGATGCAATCTTTCTTAATCTCTATCTGATATGGAGTGGATAGGAGAGATTTTGCCTTACCTCGCATCCTTGGATTATTTCAGAGGTAAAGCGGCCGCAAATTCTCTGGCCAACTGAAGATCACTTTCATCCGGTCTACCTTTGGCAATACCGCCAACAAGTTTATAAGGCCCCCATGTATCCCAGCCCTTGCATGCAAAACTACCTGTTATCTGGAATCCTTTCTTTTTTAAAACTGATTCCAGTGGCGTATTAAATTCCGGCAAACAGAGTCCGCTGGTAGAGAAAACGAAAGCCTGTTTGTTTTTTGTCTCCGGCAAACTTTCTACAAAATCAAAAAGCGTTTTATGATGTTTTTGATAAAATATCCCTGAGCCAAAGCCGATCATTTCATATTCCGGGATACGTTCACGGTCTGTATCTTCCAGCGTCTTGATTTCGGCTTTCAGGGTTTCAGCGATCACCGCAGCGACTTTTTGCGTATTGCCGTGGCACAGCGATTTGTAGAGAACCAGTGTCTTCAAAATTCACCTCTTGTTTATCATTTCGGAATAATAATATCACATCCTGTCATATCGATATGAATTAGAAGTACTCTAGTAGAACTCACCCTTTTGTGCAGCAGGCGAAGTAGCTGTCTGTTTATCCTCGACTTTGATTCCGGTAAAGCCCGCATTGGTCAACCGCATAGTCATCTCGATGGCGTCAGGCAGCAGGTCATTTTGCATGGTTGGAATGCGCCGGTGGAGCCCGTCAATATGCTGACAGCCAATAGAGTAAGCGTGGCAACCGGCGAAATTACTGTGAGTAAACGATTTTTCTTTAACAATGTACTCGTTGTTCTGCGTCTGGACGCTTTAGCATGCATCTGCAACATATTGCAACTTGAACCCCAAAAATTTAGCAGTTTTTAAATAAGGGTATATTATCTCCTGCAATCTGAAGTCTCAGAGTGTTCGCGGTAAAATCAATTTCCATGATCGACCCGGTGAATTCCCGCTTTTCCCCGAAAAGCGTTCTTAATACCAGTTTAGGCCCGTCTATTTTGACGGAAGCAATATCGGTCATAAGGAATTGTTTATGGCCGTCTTTTTCAATGTAGGCTTTTGATAGGCACATATTATTTTCCTTCCGTGCTGAGCTTTTGGAATGCCTGACGGAAAAGCGTGGTCGCTTTATCCATCTGCGCGCAGGCTTTCTCGATGTCAACGGCGACTTCATGCTCGCCCATTGCCTGGGCTTTACCCGCCCATTCTTTAAATTCTACACCGTGGTCCTGGTTGTGGGCGACCCAGTATTTGAGTAATGCCTTGAGGTTTTCCTTTTCTTTATCAGCCATTTTCCACCTTACCCTGTAATTTTTGTTTACAGCCGGCGCATAAACCAAGTATCCCCAGGTGGGTTAACTCCGCGCTGAACTGGTAGTCGCGCAGCAAAGATTCCCGCAAAGGTGAGAGTGTGGAATCATCCAGATCGATAGTTTTCCCACATTCGCGGCAGATCAGATGGTGGTGATGACCTTTTTCGATGGGATGATACATCACCCGACCGATGCCCATTTCCGTCTTGGTTACGAGTCCGAGCTGTTCCAGTAAATCCAATGTCCGGTACACAGTAGAGACATTAACGTTGGGATATTTGGCCACGACCTGGGTGTAAATGTCTTCGGCGCAGATATGGTTTTCGCTATTCTCGATGGCAGAAACGATCATCAATCTTTGCGGCGTCATGCGGTAACCCTGATGACTTAATTCATCGGTCATATTGCGGTGGACATCCGCCTGAACCGTCTGTTTTTGTTGCTGCCAGGGAAATCTCATACATTGCCATTTTAACAGACATGTAATAACGTTGCAATCAGTTGCAATTTGAAGCTGTCAGATTCCGGATGCAGGGGCGAGTTTTGAACTCGACCGCATGATTTTTGTTACTCTACTTAATTCATTCCTTGTAATAGGAAATACAGAGGGAATTAGCAGGCAGAAATTGGTTTTTTATGCTGTGCGACTGCTTAATCTTTCGCGGCTGTCTATGAAGATGGTGACGGGGCCGTCGTTGTTGATTTCCACCAGCATGTGGGTCTGGAATCTGCCGGTCTCTACCTTCAGACCCACGGTTTTAATCTGCTGTACGAATTGATTGAAAAGCGCTTCGGCGATCTCCGGAGGAGCTGCATCCGTAAAGCCTGGACGGCGTCCTTTACGAGTAGAGGCCAGAAGCGTGAACTGACTGACCAGCAGTAATTCCCCATTGACATCGAGGGCAGAGAGATTGAATTTCCCTTCCGCATCGTCGAAGATCCGTAACTCAACAATCTTACGGGCCAGGTACTGGATGTCTTCCGCGGAATCATCATTAGCGACGCCGATAAAAACGACCAGGCCCTGCATGATCTTCCCGACGGTTTCCCCATTCACACTGACTTGTGCGCCGGTGACGCGCTGGAGCAGAGCTTTCATTTATTCACCGTTCCTGTTTTTAGACCTAAGATCATTGCCTGCTCGATGGCACCGGCCGCAATGAACAAAGAGCCTGTGATGCAAATCATGTCGTTTTTCCCAACCAGACTGAGCGCCAGCGGCATGGATTCGGCAATATCTTCAGTTTCCTGCGCGGCGATGCCGTGTTTCCTGAATTCGGCGGCAATGGGCGCGGTAGCCATGGCCCGCGGGTGCATGGAACGGGTGACAATTACCTGCGAGAATGCCGGGGCTAATTCCCTAACGATGCCGGACAAATCTTTATCAGACGACATGCCGATTACCAGTATTGCTTTCTCATACTTAAAATATTGTTCCAGAGACTGCCGCAATTTCTGAGCCGAATCCTGGTTATGGGCGCCGTCGGCTATCACCAGCGGATGGCGGTTCAGCACCTGCAACCGCCCTTCCCAATCCACATTTTGCATCCCCTGTATGATAGTCTGAAGCGGGATTTTCGCGCCTTTCTCCATTAATACTTCTAAAGCGCCGATTGCTGCTGCCGCATTGCTGAGCTGATATTGGCCGAGCAGGGGGATCGTAAATTCGTAGTCGCGCAATCTGCCGTGCACAATTAATGATTGCCGAAGATCATCGAACCTGGTGCGCTGAAAAGTAATGTCTTTGCCGACTCGGATCAATTTGGCTTCCAGTTTGCGGCAGGTTGTATCAATCACTGCATCTGCTTCATTGGTCTGTGGGGAGCTCACGACGACGCTGCCGGTTTTAATGATACCGGCCTTCTCGCCGGCGATTGCGGCGAGCGTTTTACCGAGAATGTCAGTGTGTTCGTAACTGATGGGGGTGATCACACATACATCGGGATTAACGACATTCGTCGCATCCAAACGTCCGCCCAAACCTACTTCGACCACTTGAAAATCAGCTTTTTTCTGTGCAAAATGCATGAATCCGAGAGCGGTCATCACTTCAAATGTGGTTAATCTGCCGTAAAGGGCTTCTTGATTGACGGCTTCCACTGCCGGTTTGATTTGTGCCACCAGTTCCACGATTTCGTCGTTAGTAATCAATTTATTATCTACACGGATGCGCTCATTAAAGAGGTGCAAATGGGGTGATGTATAAAGACCGGTTTTATAACCGGCTTGAGTCAGAACGGAAGCAGTCATGACGGCAGTGCTGCCTTTACCTTTACTGCCGGCGATGTGGATGGTTTTAGCCCGGAGATGGGGATTGCCGAGTTTGGCGAGCAAGGCGTCAACACGTCTCAAATCCCAATCGGTTTTTACCCGGTAGTCACGTTGTTTTTCATAGTCGATCAGACTATAGATAAAATCAAGAGCCTGATCTAAAGGGCTGTCGGTCACGTTTTGCCTCTATTTGATTGATATTGCGTAACGCTAATTTTAACAGCTTTCAGCGTTTTTGCAGGTGTTTTTTCCATGTGAAATATTCTAATACCAGCGCGATTGCTAGCAAACCCGCCGCGATCACTGCAGCAATCGAAGTAGTTAATAATGATGCCTGCAGACTTTCATTTTTGATAAAAGCGTCCCATCCCCAGTATCCGACATAGGCCAGGATGATATATTTGATGGTTTTCCCCAACCAGGAGGGGAGGAAAAATTTCCAGGCGGGCAAACGCAATGTGCCGGCAGCGATCCCCATGATATCGAGCGGCATCGGGGTCACGGAAAAAAGGAACACAATGAGCATACCCCATCTTTTCAACCAGCCGATAGCTCTTATGTAGTTTGGGTTATCGTTCCAGATACCGCGTCCGGTATAGCCCACAACATAGGCGGTCATCTCGCCGATGGCGCCACCCAGACCTGCAACAAGGCCGATATACAGCGGGTTAAAAGTAGCGCCCAGCGGCAGTATCATTAAAATACTGGGCATCGGCAAGAGGATAGTGGCGTTAGTGGCGACGCTCAAGATAAATGTCCCCAGATATCCGTAATTACCCAGTTTTAAAATCAGATTCCGGAAAATGAAAAGACTGATGGTAACGCCTAAAACGAGCAGCAGCATAGCCATAGCGACAGCATTTCGCTGCAGCCAGCTTTTTTGGGGCGGAGATTGTTTTTGAAAATTGTTTGTTTGCGTTTCCATTGACAGCATTTTAACACATCGGAAATAATCGGGTACCGGCTTGGTAGATAGTTTTGGGTGTACCACTATGAAATCTGTGTCACAGGTTGTAAGTTGTGAGTATTAAATCCGAATATCTAAATCCAAAATAAGGAATCTAAATTAATCTGAAAATTATTAGCTAACAGCTATAAACAAAATGTTTGTCGTTAATATCGGTATTTGCTATACTATATAAATACGCCCCCATCGTCTAGAGGCCTAGGACAACAGCCTTTCACGCTGCCAACAGGGATTCGAATTCCCTTGGGGGTACCAAATTACACTGAGCTCAATCCCAAAGGTACCGCCTATCAAACTGAAGGCTAGAGCTCCTAAGAATGAACAACTAAGCGGTACTCTCTCCGGCTACTTAGCAGCCCATGCAGCCGAAGGACTGCCACAACGCCCAATTGCTAAACGTACTATTTACCGTTATATGGGTGCGCTTTTAGCTTATGAAAAGGCGTTACAAGGAGTTAGCCCAAGTCCTTAAACCAGCCAACAATTCCTGATGCGCATGCGGAAAAATGGATTTAGTGAATTCTCCATTGGTGTCCATAGGGCTGCGCTGATAGGTTTTCATGAATGGCGGGGTGAAAAGTTGGTATTCCAGATTAAAAAATCGCATCACCTTGAAGTGGAACCTACAATTAAAATTATCAGTAAACGCATGAACAGGCGATACAAAAGGAATTATCTAACATTAGTTTTCGGGACGAACCCTGCACATGTTTTTTTGATATCAAGATGCTTTCTTTAATGAACACGTGACCAAGTTTTTTATAATAATGAAAATCATGATAAAGTGTTCCTGCATCTGTTTATGGCACTTTTCAAACTATTCTGAAGGATAGGTTTATTATTATGCCGTTCAATGCCCAATTTTTTGCAATTATCGGAATACAGTTGCTTGTTAATCGATTTACAAATATTAATTAACGATTAACAAGACATCAGAATTTGGAAATGAGCGTCTGACTTTTAGTCAGGTGGTCCTGGGTTCGAATCCCAGACGGCTCACTAAAAAATGAAGCTAAAATCAACTTATTGTAAAGTTGTCTAACTTAACATAATTCCAAATGGTCACCAAATGGTCACGGATTTTTCACGGCATCGATATTTTTGTTAAAATCCACACAAAAATCTCTTTTTACGAGTATTCAAATGAGTAAATCTGAAGCGTTTCAGAAGCCCCATAAAATGATTATTGCAAAATATATGTGAGGCAAGAATTAATATTGAGTAAATTTTATTAACTAATGAAACTTCTGGTCAAACAGCGGCTATGTTTAGGCAGGTATAATTACAATAAATAAGATTAACGGTTAATGAAGGAGATTTCATATGGAAAGTGCAGAATTGACCAAACTAATCAAGACCCGTCGTTCAATTCGTTTGTTTCAGGATAAACCAGTGCCTGAAGCTATTCTAATACAAGCCGTCGAAACGGCTACATGGGCGCCTAATGGAAGTGTGAGATCATTCTGAACGCCTTAAAAGAACGTACTGATCAATAAAACTTCGTAAAGAATATAAATAATGATGAAAAACGCCTATAATATAATCTTATTTGTTAGGTCTGACAAAAATCAATTCTAAAAACCTAACTAACTTGGTATAGTAGTTTCTTCGGGCTTCGTGACAATACTGACCAATTTGTTATAGTTCTTTTCAAAGGCTTCGGCATACAAAGTATTAAAGTTCTTCTTGCCTTTTTTGCTGTCCACTTTGATGTTGGCATACTCGATGGATGCCTGGCTGGCAGACATAATAATGGCGGCCTGGACTTCGTTGGATAAATCGCTGATCATTTGTTCCTCCTGAATATTATTAAATATATTTATGTTGATTTAAAAACAATTAAAAATTAACTACTTTTTCCTGTGCTTCAAAGATTTTCTTTAATGTCTCCGTGGATTGTTCTGCGCAGAAACAATCCCAGATCTGCTTGAAGTTTTTCTGGCGTTCGCGCGCGATCTCCCCCTGGAACTGATAAATCTCTCCGAGCACAAATATCAGGTCTGCATCGACAAGTTTACCCTGCCAGTCATTAAGTATCTGTTTGATCAGTTTTTGATTGAAAACAGTATCTTGCAACTCTCCTAAACAATCCTGAATTTCTACGGTGCGGTGGATGATATCATTAAACGCGCTGCCGTAGGGAGGAGCCAGGAATTCGAAGGTATAACGTAATCTTTTCATCTGGATGCGCAAGGCGTGGAATTCATTAAGCTTGGGATTAGCCATGGTCTTTTTACTTTGCTCGATGACGCTGTCAAATTTTTGCGTGATCGCCGGCGGCGCGACTTCGCGGATCGGCTTCGCCCCTAGCGGTAACTCCGGACAATCCAAGCAGGACTCCGCCAGGAATTTCGTCATCCGCCGTTCAAAATTCTTAAAACGGCGGGACTTAAGCGCTTCACTTAAGGCTTTAAGCGGTATACGCCGCTGCTTCACCACCAGACTCTCCAGAGTTTTCCGCTTTTCTTTGGAAAAACTTTCAATCATATCTTTATAGCCGGTGAGATTGATCATAAATACATCCAGGTCTCTAACTTCGCCGAAAAGGCTGCCCAACCATTTGAGACGTTCTTCAAAATAGACCACAGTCGATTCGGGGAGCGCACTGTGAAACAGGATCAGCGCGGACCGCATCCGCCTGGTCGATACACGTGCCTGATGCACAAATTCCGGGTCTCTATCGCTGATCGCTCCAGGCAATTGCTCCTGCAGCCAGTGAAATTCCACGGCCAGGATTTTTTTCAGCGCGGCATCCAGCCGGTCGTCCAGATTTACCTTCAGATTATCCGGTACTTTTTTTACCAGCGGCTGGACTTTAAGCTGAGCCATCGCTGTCTCCAGTTTTGTTTGCGTAGCTTTCGGATAGTTGAATTTGTCCGTTAGTAATTGTGCCATCGTTTCCAGCGCGCTTTCCGGCCCTTCCATTATCTCCGCTTCCAGCTGGTGCAATTGTGAGGCACGCTTGGGCTTAAACAGGGCATCCGAGGAAAAGCTCGACGTATCAAATGACAGTTCGAACCTTGCTCCTTCGGGCGATGTTACCATATAACGCCGCCGGTTCGTGCGAATGAGTATCTGTTCCATTAATTTACGGGGATAAATCACTTGGTTGACCTGTTTTCTGAGCGCTTTGATCGGAATATCGGTCGGAGGATGCGCCGGTTTCTTCAACACAATTTCAGTTTCTGTTCTTTTAGCGATGCCGTCTTCGATGGCATTGACGCTTTTCATTGTATACATGGCCGTGTTATTGGATAGACGGTACCGGAGAGACAGTTTATTTTTTAAAAGAGCCCAGTCGGTAGTATCCATATAAATATCAACATTTTTCAACAAGCTCATTTTATCAACAGTATATTTATTTGCACTCAAGTATTCGACAACCGCTGCTTCTGCTTGAGACCCGGGAATGATAAATTTCAGTTCGATCTCGATTGATTTTGGAGCATCACTCATTGCAGGAATCTCCTTTTTGTTCCATCAGTAAAGTCTTTCTGTACTCCCTTTGGCAGCGATGTATTTACCAGCGCCGAAATAACGTCATTCACGTTATAATCAAAGCGAATAATGTGGGCATGTAATCGCTTTTCCTCGACTGAAAGCAGAGCATAAGAAGGCTGTGGGTCCCCATCAACCGGTTGACCTGCCGAGCCGCAGTTAATAATCAGCATTCCGTTGATACGTTTGATAAAAGGAATGTGAGTATGGCCGCAGACCAGAATATCAGGGTTTGTATTAGCGAGCTTTGCCTTGATACCCGCAGCAGTGATACTGGGATAGATATCGTCGTCATTAGATAAAGGGCTGCCGTGCACAACCAGCAGACGGCGTTTGCCCGGTAATTCTTCCGTAATTGTCTCAGGTAAACCCGCGATGAATTGTTCGGCAACATTCGTGATTTGATTAGCCGTCCAGATCAGCAGTTCCCGTTTTTTCTTTTGTAGAGATGCGGCAACTGCTTCTCCTTCGCGTATAACGTTCAACACCTTAATATCGTAGTTTCCACTGATGGTGGGAATTTTGTTTTCTTGCAGGTAGAGACATGCTTCACTGGGGAAAGGGCCGTTGCCGGTAACATCTCCGCAGCAAATTATTTTGTCTGCGCCGCGCTTTTTAGCATCGTCGATTACGGCTTTTAAAGCCGGGAGGTTACCGTGAATATCGGAAATGAAAGCGATCAACATTGATATACCATCGTTTTACCGGATTTTTTAATCAGTAAATCTTCTTTTCGCCGCACCCGTCGGATCTCATCCCAGCAGTCACCTTTTGTATCGAGAATAACAGTGACGTTTTTATCATCGATCTGCATTTTCAACTTTTTAATGACACTGGTGTGATTGCTGTCAAGAGCGTCAGCCACACGCAATATCGCCGCTAACCACTCAACAAGGTTACGTTTTTTTAAGCTTAATTCGGCGAATTTGTGGTGTTTTACCGCATCCGGCAGTCCTTTCGTATGATAACGGGCCACTAGCGCGCAAGCTAACTTATCCTTACTTTCCAATCCGGGAATATCCATCTCTAAAATCATTTCGCTGCTCAGTTTGTGATGTTTCTTTAAAACTGTTTTTGACCAACCGATATCGTGCAAACGGCTGGCAATTTCCAGGATTTGACGTTCGCTGGTGCCGTATTGATGCAAGGGTTTAAGAGCGTCGAAAACGGCCAATGCCAGATTTGTCACCTGTTCGCTGTGGCCGGGGTCACTATCGCAGGCACGGGAAACTTCGTTTACTTTTATTATGGCTTTAGCGAAAGTTGCTGCCTGCACTATCTCGGTCTCCATTGTCATTTTTACCGCTTAAAAGCCTTTTTTGTCCCGATTTTCTTGACCAGCTCCTCATAGGGCGGTGACTTCACGCCGCCGCTGCGCGCGATTGCGATCAAAGCGCTCTGGCTGCGCAGGGGTTCCTCTCCGTCCTTTACTTTTACCCGGGTATAGGAACCGTCCGGTTGCATCAGGCGTGCTTTGATATTGTCGTTCCGGTAGGTCATTAAAATTTCGTTGATAATACGAGATTTTAATTCGATATTTTCGATCGGATAGATAATCTCAGCTCGCTTAAAAAAATTGCGGGGCATATAGTCAGCGCTGCCGGAATAGATCTCAGGCTCGCCGCCATTATGAAAATAGTAAATACGGGAATGTTCAAGGAAACGGTCCAGAATACTGGTGACGCGGATATTTTCGCTCATTCCGGGTACACCAGGACGGAGGCAACAGATTCCTCTTACGATCAGGTCAATGCGTACACCGGCGTTTGAGGCTTCATATAATTTGTCGATAATCCCGGTATCTACCAGTGCATTTAATTTACAAATGATACGCCCTGGAGTTTTAGGTGTTGATTTCTTGATTTCCCGGTCGATGAGCCGCAGCATGGTGTCCCGGGTTGTCACCGGGGATATCATAAATTTATGAAACATCGAAGCGAGTGTTTCGGCGGTAAAAATATCTCCACTGCACCAGGAGTTAAATCCGGTCAGAACATTAAATAAAGCGGAAACATCGTTGCCAAACTCAGGATCGCAGGTTAAAAGACCCAGATCAGTATAGATCTTGGCAGTAGTTGTGTTGTAATTGCCGGTGGAAACATGCACATAGCGCCGCAGGTGTTTCCCTTCCATACGCACTACCAGGGTCGCTTTACAGTGGATCTTCCAGCGGACAAAACCATAAACAACGTTAACTCCTGCGCGTTCCATTTGTCTTGTCCAGTCGATGTTATACTGCTCATCAAACCGGGCTTTCAATTCGACAACGGCGGTGACATGCTTGCCGTTCTCGGCAGCGCGGCAGAGAGCGCTGACAATTGGAGAATCATTCCCAATGCGGTATAGTGTCTGTTTGATCGCGAATACATCCGGATCATCAGCCGCCCGGTTCAGAAAATCCATCACCACCACGAAAGAATCGTAAGGATGGTGCAGCATCACATCTCCTTCACGAATGATGGCGAAAATGTCATGGTTGCCGGCGAATTTCTGAGGGATCCGTGGATTAAAAGGCGGATCTTTAAATTGCGCAGGAACAGGAAGTCCGTGTAACGGAAGCAGATCACAAATATTGAGCGGACCGTTTATCTCGAAGACATAGTTTTCCAGGATACCCAGTTGGGACTCAAGCATCTTCAAAGTTTTTTTTGGAGCATCCGGTTCGATTTCAAGACGCACAGCGATTTTATGCGAACGGTCTTTGATCTCAGACTCGACGGATTTCAGTAGGTCCATAACTTCGTTTTCGTGCAGGTCGTAATCATGGTTACGTGTGACGCGCAGCGCGATCGTGTTTTTAACCTGCATACCCGGGAACAATATCTGGATGTGTTTCCGTATCAAGTCTTCGAGCAAAATAAAGTGGTGCCCTGCTTTTTCTACATTTACCGGGACTAGTCGGGGAACAATAGAGGGCACTTCGACGAATGCATGCGGCTGGGGCGCATTGGCGTTGTTGGCCTCTTTAAAAACCACCATTAAATTCAAGCGTAGATTGCTGAGAAACGGAAAAGGATGTCCGGCATCGACGGCAAGGGGAGTAAGGATTGGAAAAACCTGTGCTTCAAAATATTTATCGAGGCGAGCAGTCTCGCTTCCGTCAAGCTCTTCAATTTTATCAATGAAAATACCGGCTTCTTTGAGGCCCGGAATTATTTCCTTCATTATACATTTATACTGTTCACCAACCAGAGAACGCGTTTTATCGGCAATGTCATCAAGCTGCTGGCGGATGGTTTTTCCGCTGGAATCACGGTCGTTGATACCGGCTTCGAGGGCGCGGAAAAGGCTACCCACCCGGACCATAAAAAACTCATCCAAATTGGAACTGAAAATAGAAGCGAATTTTAGTTTTTCGACGATTGGAGTAAGATCGTCACGGGCTTCTTCAAGAACGCGATAGTTGAACTCCAGCCAGGAGAGTTCCCGATTGACATACGGAGAACTATCTATTTGATTAAGGTTGTTTTCTTCTGCTGACGCAATTAATGTTTCCGGCATATTGTTAATTCTTCAATATCTATAAAACTATCCTATACTTTCATTATTTCATCCTGTTGTTAAGATTGTGTTCAGGTTCTATTAAAGATGTATTAAATATTTCAGTCTTTTAAACTTCAACCATTGTTCAAGGTAAACCTTAACAGAACATTTACAATCCCTTAATGGAACCTAAACATGAGCAATTTATAATGCAATTAATTGGAGGTGTGACATGACAGAATTGATTTCGGACAAAATAGAACACGAAGAAATGAAAGACATGGGCACCAATGATAGCGCCGGGGTAATTCCTTCGCGCTGGGAAATATTAACCCGAAATGCGGATATCCCCTGGGAATGTATTATCCCGGCCACCTGGGAAAATGATAACGCGGTTGAATTAAGAAATTTTAAAGTGATTGCTAGATGACCCGCAGTGAACATAGCTGATACTAATCAAAAAGGATAGAAGATGACTATCGATACGGAGACTAAAGAACCGGTGTTACGAACCGGCGAAAAGCTCTCGTTGGAATTGGAAATAACTACCAATAATATCGAACCGGAAGGGACTGAAAACCCACTGTTCACGGCTGACGAAAGAGCTATATATAACGACCACGTTCGTCTTTATCTAAATGAGATCGCCCGGATACCGCTCCTGACATCCCATGATGAAAAGATGGCCGCGCGCAGGATTGAATTGTGTAAAGGAATTTCGAGGATTGACAACTTTCTGGTGGCACATGGATGGCTCGTCACCGCCGCTGACGTCTTTCTGGAAATTCTGCGGGAAACAGGAGAATCCGCGGAAATTATTCACCAAATTGCCAACTATATCGGATTGAAAGGGAAGCACAACTTTATCGAGATAATTACTAATAAGAGCTTCAAAGCGGCAATCGATGAAATGATTGATCCGATGATGATGTCTTTTATAGCAGTAAAGCTGGACATACCACTGGAAAAAGTGGAATCCAGTGTTATAAATCTATCTATAAACAACGCTCTGCTACCGGCTCAAATCCTGACAATCATTAGCCAAAAAGTGAAGCCATCAGGGATCCTTAAAATGGTACAATCGCCCGAATTCATTAAAAAGATTGAATCGATTGAAAGTAGTCTGGCTGACCATATTGAGGACATTAACCGCGATGAAAAAATTGCCCGGGATTACCTTACTGAGTCAAATCTAAGATTGGTTGTCAGTATCGCTAAAAAATACATCGGGCACGGTATCTCATTCCAGGACACGATTCAAGAAGGGAACCTCGGTTTGATACGGGCAGTAGACAGATTCGATCTTCACAAGGGTTTCAAGTTTTCCACTTACGCCACCTGGTGGGTACGCCAGGCTATCAGCCGTTCAATTGCCGATCAGGCACGTACGATTCGCGTGCCGGTACACGTGATCGAAAATATCAACAAAGTAATGCGCATAACCCGTGAGCTGTCACAGGAATACGGCCGGGAGCCAACGACAAAAGAAGTAGCCGAACAGGTTGGCATCACGACTGAAAAAGTCCGTGAGCTGTTAAAGATAGCGCAACTGCCTATTTCGCTGGAATTGCCGTTGGGTATGGATGGCGATAGTTATCTTGGGGATCTGGTGCCGGACCCTAACGTCGTGCAGCCGTTGGATAGCGCTTCAAATCAGTTGTTAAAGGTGCAGATAAAAGAAGCCCTGGCGACCTTGACCCCGAGGGAACGCAGTTTAATAAAGCTGCGGTTTGGGTTGGACGACGGCAGGTCCAGAACCTTGGAGGAGGTCGGTCTGGAGTTTTCACTTACGCGTGAGCGGGTCCGGCAGATTGAAGTCCAAGCCATCAATAAATTACGACACCCCAGCCGTTCTCGCAAACTACAGGACTATCTGGAGTGACCGGAGACGAATATGAAAGAAACCTGGGAAATTATTTGGAAAGATTATTATAAAACCTTGCAAATCCAACCTTTATCCGAAACGGTTATTATCAAAGGCGCATTCGAAAGACTGGCCCGAAAATATCATCCGGACCTCAATAAAGAACCTTCTGCGCTTGAACAGATGAAACAGCTAAACGGGGCATACGAAATACTGAATAATCCTTCTAAAAAAGCTGCTTATGACAAAGAGTATTATCTCAAAGAGAAAACTTGTCCACATTATACAAATAACTATCACCGATCAAACAGACAACCGAAAACAAATTCATCCGCCAACTCGGCTCGTGCGTCATCGACATCATGCCGGAAATGGGTGCCTTGCCCCAGGTGTGCCGGCGGTAACATGTACCCGGAGTACAACGGAGAATATGTTTGCCTGCAGTGTGGCTATTACTGTTATCCCGATGTAATTGCCAAAACACTGGAATCGATAAAAACCATTTTACAAGAACAAACGAATCACAGATGCTACAGTATCAGAATTATTCTCGGCGCATTTGCCGGGATGATGCTTGGCTGAAACGGAGAGAAAGCTGAATTGTCAGTTTAGGGCATATCAAAAGCTTAATATAATCTTTACAATCCCTTAATCAAAGCTAAATATCGGCGCTTTATAATTTAGTTAGATGGAGGTGAAATATGGGAGAATGTAATCTCGATAATATTGAAAGGGAAGAACTACGCGGACCGGAATATCCGGAAATAGCCAATGCGGCTCATTTCCGTCTTAGACTGGCATCCACGGTGGACGATGATTGGCGATGTGAAATCCCCAGCACAGGGGAAAACGGAAATGTAATCGCGTCCGGCTGCATTGAGAATGAGCGAACAGAAGAATTCCTGGTAAAAAATAAAGTTATCAACCGCGTTCTCAAATACTTCGAAATACTCGGTAAAATCGAAGCTGATTAAATACTTACCATTAAGCAGCAGTTATTCCGAAATATTTCCACATTTCTGTTTCAGACAAACTCTCCGATTTTTCCCCCACCTCAAGGCACTCTTTTATAAATCAGCAATGTCTCAGTTAATTCTCTTTTCCGCATGTTACTGATTGGTTTGGTCCCGTTGTACAAACATATGTAAATAAATGCAATTGAAGTAAAATTACAACAACAATACTCAAGTTTCGTGACATGATAGTAATAATTTTTTATATTTTTTGACTTTCAAAGTTGTGATCTAATAAGGTGAAGATTTCGTTGGAATTGATATCCTGTGTTTATTCTTTGGTTTTTCGTATTTGTTAAATCACTCAAAAGGGCATAATTATCACCTTGCACAAACTACCAGGTTTGACCAAAATGCATATATATTATCTCTATGTCTTGAATGTCAATTACTCCATCAGCATTGACATCTTCTGGCATCCACCCGGGAGTACCGGTTTCACCCCAATGTAATCCTATCAATACCAAATCCCCAATAGAACAGACATGATCTCCATTTATATCCCAGACCGGACGGGTGACAATCGGTGGTGCGGTCTTGACTAATCTGATAACTGCATAATTAGTAAATTGAACAATTATTTTTGTGCCGGTAAAACCATAGGAACCGCCATCGTCAGCCGAATAATAGTTCCCCAATTCTATTTGTTGATCGACCGCCTTCCCATCGTTAGAGTATAAAACCAGTTCTTTGCGTGTCGCATCGGTATTAACTATCGCGCCACTGCAATTACCTTGGTTTACGGTTGCGACATTCTTAATAGAATTTGCAGGAGATATGCCATTAATTATCGATGCGTAGGGAGTTCCATCTAAACATAAATCTCCGTTAGTATTATTAGATGCGGTATTACCAGAAAAAATAACATCACCCGTATTACTTACAAATCCATAGCCGAAAATCGGGCTTGGCATTTTTTTACCGGCATTTTGAGCATTACACCCAGTTAGAATGGCATTTTCTTTGATAGCAGCATCTTCGAAATAGAAATCGGATTCCCATGCTCCATTGACCGAACATTTGATAACAGACAATCCATTAATGGTTAACCCTGAATATCCACAGAAATCAAATCCGGTTACCCAATCATTGATTCTCGTCTTCGCTATACCCGCATTTTCTACTGTACAATGGTAATAGGTTACATTTTGTATCGTAGGGGTTGTCCCCTCTCCACTGAGCATAAAACCCATCCCATCTGGGGTATTGGCATCCAGGTTAGAATAAACAAGGTTTGACAGAGTTAGATTACCTACAACATAAGCATAAAAATCATTTGAACCTGTAGCTGTACATGATATATCATGGATCGAAAAGCCGCTTTGGTTTGCTGAGGCAGCAATAATAAAGATCCCGGCCCCATAAGCAGGATTTATCGTTCCCGTTATTTTGAAACCATTCAATTCTACATTGCTAACATCATTAACATAAATGGAACTATTATTGAAATTTAAAATTGTTATATTCCCCTGGCCAAACATGTGAGTATTATTGAGGGGCGTGAGATTTCCGCCAATATTAAAAGTGCCTGGGGCTAGCTCCACCGTGCTTCCAGTCTTTAAATACATATTTATCGTACTTTGATCATTTGTCCCGAAACAGATTGCTGTCGCTTTCGATTTCCAACTAATGTCAGAATTTGCGGCCGCTATGATTTGTATTGATGAAGGAACCTGTGCTGAAGTGGTCTTGACGGTGGTTGATACTGTCGTTTTAATAAGCGGTACGGTAGTAGATGTTGTTATCGTCTTGGAGGGAAGTGTAGAAATACTGGTATTGGTAATGGTTGGCGGTGTGGTCTGGACTAATCTGATAACTGTATAATCAGTAAATTGCGCCACTATATTTGTGCCGTTAAAGGAATATTTCCCGTTATCATCGGCTTTATAATAGTTCCCCAATTCTATTTGTTGATTGACCACATTCCCATTGTTTGAGTATAAGACCAGTTCTTTATGCGTGGCGTCAGTATTGACTATGACGCCGCTACAATTGCCTTGATTAACAGCTGAAGCAGTTTTGGTAGAATTGGCAGGAGATATGCCATTTATTATTGGAGTGTAGACGGTACCATCCAAGCATAAATCTCCACCGATATTACTAGAGGTTGTATTATTATAAAAAATAACATCGCCTGTATTGCTTACAAATCCATAACCATATGTTGGAGAAGGTTTTTGTCCAGCGTTTGTTGCATTGCAACCTGTAATTATAACGTCTTGTTTTGTTGGAGCATCTTCAATGTGAAAATCGGATTCCCATGCCCCATTCACGGAACAGTTTATTGTCTGAAGATGATTAATTGTTAAACCGCCGTATTCCGCGAAGTCAAATCCGGTCGTCCAGCTTACCCCATCGCTAAGCAGGCGTGTCGATGCTACACCCGCATTTTCTACTGTACAATGGTAATATGTTATATTTTGTATCCCGGGAGTGGTTCCCTCTCCACTGAGCATAAAACCCATCCCGTCTGGGGTATTGGCATCCACGTTAGAATAAACAAGGTTTGACAGAGTTAAATTGCCCACAACATAAGCATAAAAATCATTTGAACCCGTAGCGGTACATGAAATATCATGGATTAAAAAACCACTTTGGTTTTCAGAGCTTACACCAATGAAAACCGCAGCCCCAGTAGATTTATTTATAGTTCCCGATATTTTAAATGCATTCAGCTCTACGTTGCTAACATTGTTGATATCAATGGCAGCATTGCTAAAATTGAACAAAGTTGTGTTTCCTTGCCCATATAAATGAGTAGATGACGCGGGTAAAATTATACCATTGATATTAAAAGTACCTGGGGATAGTTCTACAGTGTTTCCAACCGTCAAATATGAATTTATTATGTTTTGATCGGAAGTACCGGTGCAGACCGCAGCAGCCTCTGATTTCCAAGTGCTACTGGAATTGGAGGCTGCTATTATTATCGAGGAAGCGCGGATGGGACCAACAGATAAAATACCTGCGAAAAAACCAGAGAGAATGATAATAACACAGAATATTCCGAATAAATAGTTAATCGTCTTTTTCATAAAATGCCGTTTTTATCCCTGAAAAGAATTCATTTTTTTAGTTGGGTTTTTTGAGGCAACAGGAAATATTTTATGTGATTTAGAAAAAACAACCATGCATATCTGGGCACCCAATTTTATTTAAAATATTTTTCCCCATAATTAAACCTGTGCTAAATAAATTATAAACTAAACGTATTTAATTTTTATTAAGGCATCATTAATGTTTTGTTAAATTTGTTGATTCACCCCTATAATCACAGCTCTCGTATTAATTGGTCTCCCATCCCCCAAAATATCGGTCAATTTCTACCAGGATCCAGTTGATGTCCCAGTCAGATATACTGGTGTAATCAATATTTCGAATGAGCCAGAAGTAGAGTAAGTGATAGTTTTGGTGTTCGAACCTGCGGACAAAGCAGTCCCCATAGTAATGAAAGAGATATCGCCAATATGGTAAGTGCTATCGGTAGTACTCCAATAGAGAGTGTAATCTCCCCTGACTGCTGAGCCTGCGGTCAAAGCAACCGGTGGAGCGGCATATAGAGCAGCCAGTGCTGCATCCATGGTATTTACTGAAGTGGGCATGTCGCTAGTGGGTCTAAAGTCCAACTTGAACGCGATTGTTTGGGCAACATCCGAGTTAATTGTAAGAGTAATATAACCGGAACTCCAGGATGGAGTTATTTGCAACCCTGGAGCCAGACCGGCGACCTTTGTGGTTAGAGTATCCAGCGATGTTTTTGTGGAGTCTGCTTTTTGACTAACCGTGGTTAACTGGCTACCTAATTGGGTTGCTTGCGTACCGAGCGTATCTGTCTGGGTTTTTAAACTATCTGTTTGGGTTTTCAAGTTGTTGGCCTGAGTCTTTACCCCCGCTAAATCGGCTTTAGTCTGGCTTATTTTATTGTTTGAGTCTGTGATTGAGTTATTCACATCATCGAACTGATTTTGGGTATCATCGGAGAGAGTGTCAATACGTGTATTTTCATAATTAGTAAAATTATTCAGACTCGTTGTCGAGTCGTTTACGTGACTCATGGAGTTGTTAATTTTATTGATATCAGCCGCATAAACTGTTTTAGGTGCTGCTAGATTAGTCACTAAAAGCCAGTTTATAAGTGTAGTTACTAATACAATCGCAATTGCTACTAGCCAAACATTGACCCCGCTGTTTTTTTTAAAATTATTGTTATTTGTAGGTAATGTCATCAAAATACCTCCTGTAAAAAATTAATATACTTTCCCTGTGATATAATCCTGAGTTTCCTGTCGGCCAGGGTTATTGAATATCTTTTTAGTTTCACCGAATTCAATTAATTTTCCCGCGTAGAGAAAGGCCACGTAGTCAGAAACCTTTAGTGCTTCATTCATGTTATGGGTGACGATAATTTGAGTATATTCACCTTTCATCTCCATAATGCTGGCTTCCAGTGTCATCGTAGAGATTGGGTCAAGGGAAGATGCAGGTTCATCCAGTAAAATTACCTCCGGGGCAATGGCTAGTGTGCGCGCAATACAAAGGCGCTGTTGCTGACCGATGGATAATGCAAAGGCGCTCTCGTGAAGCCTATCTTTTAATTCATTCCACAGGGCGGCTTTTTCAAGGCAGGATTTAACAGTTTCATCATGATCGCATTTTAGTTTGATGGCTTTAACCCCATAAAGTACATTTTCTTTGATTGATTTAGGGAATGGGTTAGCTTTTTGAAATACCATACCCACCCGCTGGCGTAAAAGCATCGGGTCCATTTTCAAAATATCTTCATTATCAAGGAGAATTTCACCTTTGACCTTGCAGCCAGGAGCTAATTCACTCAGGCGGTTCAAACAACGAAGCAGTGTCGTTTTCCCGCAGCCTGAAGGTCCAATTATCGCAGTCACTTGACTCGGAGGAAAAACCAGATCGATCCCTTTTAATATTTGTTTTTGCCCGTAAAAAACTTCCAGTCCTTTAATTTCGATTCCACCGGGTTTTCTGATGTTTTTCATATAAGTGGTTGGGACCTTCTTATCCATAACTTCTGTACTCATCATGCCCCTTTATACCTCTTTGCCAGTTTATTTTTCATGATCAGCGCCGCCACTGTAAGCCCAATAGTAATAACAAGCAAAACAAAAGCCGCAGTATATTGATACGAACCCATATATGTTTCCACTACATCCCCCATTTGCGTACCGAAACGACAATCAAAAATAAAATAAGCCAGTGAAGTTGTTTCAGATAAAGGATTCACACCCAATTCACCGGCACCTGACATTAAAAAGATAATTGACAGAGCCCCAGCGGCTTCGGCACAGCCAAGCACAAGCCCTGTAACAATGTTAGGTAAAGACCAGGGTAACGAGATATGAGTCAGCGTATGTTCCTCTGAAGCTCCTACTGCTAAAGAACCCTCCATAATATCCTTGGGTAATGATTTGAGTCCTTCCTCAGTAGACCGAGCAATAACAGGAATTACCAGTAACGAGACAAATAATGAAGCAAATAAAAACGAGCTTCGGCCAGTCAACATTGTGCCATTGCCATAATAACCAAAACCTTGAACCAGATAATTTAAAAATGTATCATGAAAAGCATTATTAACCACATGTGCAAGACTCAGCGCTGTAATAGCCAAAATGATACCCGAGATCGCACGCAGTGCAGTGGAAGAAAACCGGATAACTCCTCCTAGTTTCGGCCTGGCATATTGGTGCACAAAAATACCGACACCTATTCCTATAGGTAGAGATATTAGCGCAGTTAATCCCATTAACATGAATGTACCTAATATTGAATTCAATAATCCAATCTGTTGGACTGTTTTTGATACGAAATTCGGCCACCCGTTTTGCCATACCTCAACATCCCAGATTTGATACTTAAAAGGAGTGACTAACAAAGCCCAATTTAGTCGGGGGACTCCCGCGGCGATAATTTTGAAAATAATCATTGCGTAGACTGCTAAAACAATACAGATTGGTAAAACCAATAAAGGATATCGGGAAATATCATACGCTTTTGGAGTCGCTCCCAGAAGATACAAAAGGGAAAAACACATAGCGGGAACTCCTAAACCAATCAAGAGTATGGCCGAGATGATGGAGCGGTGTATAACCCCGTTAAAATTAAACCCGTGAAGATATAATGGCAAAATCCTTAAAATAACCGCCGATATCAAGGTGAGTGCCGCAACGAAAATTATCGAAAGCTTCGTTTCTTTACGGGACAACTTGATATCAATAAAAAGAGCTGTTAATGCTAAAAACAGAGCGCATAAAATTGGTACCGGATAGGCTTCCAGAGAGTTTGTAGCCAGTGATAAACAGCCAAAAATCATCGCTAAACCAGATATCACAAGACCTAAAAATGAGGTTACTTTCATGATATTAACCGCTTTTTAAATCTATTTTGGAGATAAGTTGATATTCCAAGAATGGTAAATGCAACAAGAAGTAGCATTAACCCGGCAAAATTACCTATTGAAAATAATAAAGGACCGTTTGATATGGGGGTGAATCCACCTGCAGAGAATCCTACAATCACGGTAGTTAACGGAGCAGTGCGTTTCAAAATATCAAAGAGGGGTGTGGGGATACTATCCAACTTGAAACCGACAGCAAAGGCAACAATCACCGACTCCCCCATAGCAGTCAGAATACCCATCATAATGGCGCTACTTATTCCGGAAATAGCGGAGGGTAATGTAACATTCATTAAAGTGTGCCAGCGATTGGCTCCCAGGGAAAAGGACGCTTCTTTTAAGGTATGAGATATATTTTTAATTGCGTCGTCAAACAAAGGTGCCAGGAAAGGTATTATCAATAATGCTAGTAAAATACCTCCTAAAAGGGTGCTTCCATCCAGTGGTAAAGCACTATACGGAGCCATTTTTAAAAGAGCTGGCTCAGAAAGCCCTTTGCCCGCAAATTTAGGCCAGATAAATAGTTCAAAAAAAACTGGTGCCATGGCTGCAAATATTATCGGTGGAATCCCTGATAAAACTCCCAATGTCCAGCGTATAATTGCACTCAAGAAACCGATTGAGAAATCATTTGCCAAAACAGCCAAAAATAAAGAAACCGGCGTAGCGATGATTATGGCTACCAAGGTAATCAGGAAAGTTCCCCATACCGCGCCCAACAATCCATATGATCCTTGAAACCCTGGCTTATATGTATCAGAAAGTAGACTCCATCCCGCTGTATGAATCGCAACCCTGCTGTTTAATACCAGGCTCATGATAATTCCTGATAAAGCCAGAATTGGAATAAATGCCAGGATGAATGCAACTATTTTTAACCCTGACCATCTACTTTTTCTTTTTTTAAAGATAATATCCTTTTGCATTTTTAACCTTAGTGGCTCTCAATAATCGACAAATAACCGGCATTTGTAATCAGTTTTTGTCCAGATTCTGCTTGTAAATAATCCGCAAGTTTTTCGACCGTATCAGAACTATTATCGCTGGTCAATAAGTAAATCTTACGAGTAAATTTATAGCTACCGTCGTAAATCGATTGCGGATTCTCCATCGGATTGATATCATCGACGGAGACGACATCAACGGGAACATGCTGCGGTGCAATCGTCATCACCGCCCGGGAAGCAAAACCCAATTTAAAGTCGAAATTTTGCCTGCCATTTGAATTTGCAGAATAATTTATCCCATTATATTCAAATGAAATAATTTCCTGTTCTAAGTGAAATTTCGGGTCCGAGTACGGGCCATTATGAGTGACTTCGGACTTTTCGTCTAAACCCAGGTCTTCGTAAATTACTGATTGCGTATCAAATTCGCCAACTGGGAAATTGAATGAGTGTGATACGTTCGCCGGTTGTTTTATCCAGGCTAAATCAGGTCGGGTGTAAATCCAGCTTTTCGGATCCAGTAATGGGTCTCGGATATAGTATTCCCCATTCCACGGCCATGCAGTACCGGTCGGCGTGCTAAATATTTGTGTCAAATCTTGAGTTGTCAGGTTTTTAATGCCATCTGTTTTGACTGTCGGATATCCGTTACCCAGATAATTCCCACCCAAATAGGAATTCTGATCCAGTATGATACACACCGCATCGTAGGCAATTACATATTCTTTAAGACCCTTTAATTCGTCTATAGTTGGTTCTCTTCCCAGTAAAACTGCATCTGTTTTACCCTGTTTAAGATCATTGATCGTATTCTCTGAAAAATCGACCTGAATAGGCAAAACTCCAGCTTCGGTTGCATATTCAGCACTTATTACTGCGCCTAAGTAATATAAATCACCCGGCGCGGAAACCTTTATTTTGGAACCTTGTGCATCAGCAGAACAACCATTAAGTAAAATCGAAATAACAGTTGTTGCTAACAATACGGAAACGAGTTTGCTATTTATTCTTATTTTGTTGCGCTTAAATTCCATAAAAATTCGCATAACATATAATCCATGCCATGGTAAAAAATATGTACTTCATAAATGTCAGGGTCTACTTTGTGCCGGATATTGTTATCTTTCCATTGTTTACAATTGAGTTCATAACGCTTATTTTGGCATGATTGTTGTCTACCTCGACATTGGCTAGTTTAAAATCGACTGTGCCGCTCGTATTGGGAAGGGCTGTCATGTGAAAAATAAAAATATCTCCATTTCCTTTAGGCCCCGGATAAGTACTATCAGACGCCTGATCGCCTCCCATAAGAAAAACTGCTTGATTGTAGAGAATGGTGCCTTGGGGATCAATTCCGGGGGGAAATTTACCAATTTTGTTGTCCGCGGCGAGATTTCCTGGCATCAATTGAACCATAATGTTGTTTTGTTGGGCAAAACTTGTAAAGAAACTACCCTGCTCCACCGAATTACACGTGACTTTGGTGGGGTCCCACGTTAAACTACATTGAAAACCCCGGGCAGGAACGTCCGTCGAAACATTTACGGCTACATCAAAATTGCTACCAGGGTTAACAGTTGACACCGAAGGAACAACACTAACTGTGACATTTGCTGCTCCTGCTTTGGTTGTAGAACCACCGCCAGTTGGTACCGAAAAGGTTGGTGACGCGGCTCCAGCGGCACTTCCACATCCCGATAATAAAAGACTAATAACTCCAACTAATAGAAATACCACGACTGTTAGATTTGCACGCAAATTAATTCTTCTCACTTTTATTCTCCTTTTGATTTTTGATATTCTGCTGAACCAATAGAACCGAGAACCATTATTTTAGCCAGTCCCCGGGGATGTAACTCGGGATCGTATTCCAGTGAAACCAGAATGCGGGAATCAGGATTGTTTACCAATTCAATACCGACCGAGTCAGTGCCTGTTGGAATAATGATTTTACCTCCGATGATTTCCAGGTGCGTTTTAAAAGGCTCACCTTTTTTAACATTCCTGGGTAATATATCGTCCCAGGTAATCTCAGGTGTTTCTTTAGTGTTTACTATTTGAGACGGTGCTAAGCCTACTGAAGCGGTTTCTATAACCGATTGAGTTACTTGCGCTTTCGCCCTGGCAGGTGCCAGTGGTCGTCTGCGGTAAATGAAGTAATAAACAACCAACCCTCCCAACAGCAACTCAAAGATGATAATCAGACCGGCTAAGCTCCACCCTACACCCATGAAGCCAGTACTTTTTGAAAACATGACGGCATAAAGGCTGAAATGACTAAGGTTCGCCGTAATTTGATGATTTTGAATATCAACTGAATAATCAGCGTTAACCCATTTATTTGCCTGGATATCAAAATATTCCAGAGCCAAACCACTAGCGTTGATATTATGCGGAACCTGAGCTGCATCATACTGGTAAACGACTGCAATCGGAGAGCTGAATGTCGCCCCGGTCGGGCCCAACTCAACCGCGCTGACGATGTTTTCTCCCGCGGGTGCTGCAGGCACGTTAGCGCCCGCCTGTATTGTAATATTTGTAACAGGGCTGCCATCACTGTTTACCACACGTGTTCCGTTCTTAATGCTCAAACTGACGATTTGATTATTACCGCTATAACGTATATTTCCCTGAAGGAAATCTGTCTGCAGCATCCCACCTGTGTCCATTGAATCGGAGAGATCTAAGGAAGTTACCGGCCCACTGCCCGATAGCGTAGATACTTTCGCAACCTGTACTGGAGAAGTTATTACCGGTCTATTATTAGTTATTACCGGTCTACTCGTTGTAGGTGTAGTGGCAGTTGATGTAGCGGTTGTGGAA
>Ga0224520_1000106_pt1 | contig 27306 bp, 21 predicted proteins | sample CFST25metaG_2_FD_180684 | JGI IMG/M metagenome (GOLD analysis project Ga0224520, IMG submission 180684) | Peat soil microbial communities from Stordalen Mire, Sweden - C.F.S.T-25 | ecosystem: Environmental > Terrestrial > Soil > Wetlands > Peat | place: Sweden: Norrbotten County, Stordalen Mire... | reverse complement strand
GGCCGGAAGAATGGGTTCTGCGGGAGCGCCAGTCCCAAGGAGAGGCCTTCCAGATCGCCAATCCAACCGCCGCCGATGCGGAACAAGGCCAGGTTGTCCCTGATGTAGGCTGGAACCAGGGCCGCCGAGATCACACCCGCGCCGATTCCCCCCGCCAGGGCGCCAGCGGCCAGCAGGGTCAGATTCCCGGCCTGGTTGGGAGCCAGTCGCGTGGTTACGGCCATGCCGGCACCCACCGCGCCGATGCCGATCCAAAAATCTATCAGCTCAGGCCGTCCCGAGCGCTGCAAATAGACCAAGGGGAAATCTAGCTTGAGCTGCTGCCCTGGCGTCAAGGACACCATGTCATGGCGGGGGAGGTAGTCGTTGGCCTCGGCGTAGATTTCGTAGTTTCCGGGTTCCACGTTCTGCGCGTAGGGGTTCTGCGTGCGGTTGCCTCGCACATAGAGGGTGGCGTTGCGGGGTACGGTGTGGATCTCGAGGCGCGCAGGAATGGGGTCCAACTTGAAGAACAACGGCTTGGTCTCCGCTACCTCGATGGCGATGTCCCGGTCCTGGCCGGCGAAATTGGGTTTGGACACCGTCACCCGGTAGTGGCCGCGTGGCACGCGGAACTCGTTGGGCGCATCGCCGGTGAAGACTTGGCCTTCGCCCTCGATGCGAACCTGTACCTGGTCAGGCACGGTGTTGATCGCGACGATGCCGGGCCGGCGGTTGATGGCATCGATGCGGAGGCGGGCGATGCCAGCCAGCTCCTCGCTTGACGGCTGCGCCAAGAATTCCTGGTAGTTTGCGCGTGCCTCTTTGAGCAGGCCCAGGTGGTACTGGCACTGGGCGATCATGAACAGGTTTTCCTTCTTGGGCGAAAGCTCATTCGCGAGCTGGAACTCGACCAGGGCCTGCTCCTTGTTGCCCGCCTCGAAGAGGCTGACGCCCGCTTCGTAGTGCTGGCGCGCTTGCGCGGCGCGATCGGCGTTTTGCGCTTGGGCCGGCGTGCCCACGACGAAGAACGCCACCAACAAGGCCGCGAGCAAGAGCCCGGTGACGCGAGAATTGGGGCGGGCGACCCGTATCACTCGTCACTCTGGTAGGGCGAAGGCGCGACGGCGTCGTCGGCCTTGGACTTCTTGCCTCGCTCGACGGGGACGGCGGAGGCCGCAGCACCCGAAGCGCGAGCACCACGCGACTTGGCCACACGCCGGCCGCGTTCAGGCATCGAGGGCGCCAGTGCCGGCGGAGCCGGAAGCGGGGGGGCCGCAGGCGAAGCCGCGGGGCGCGCCAGAGGCAGCGCCGGCTTCGGTAGCGCGGGCGCCCCGGGAGCCTGCGCTTGCGGACCGCGGCCCACCAGCGCCACCGCGATCGCCGCGCCGAGCGCCAGCACACCCAGTGCCGCGAGCGGCCAGCGCAAAGGATGCTCAGCAGGCGCCTCGCTGGGACTTGGCACATCCCGCAAAGCGACCGTGGAATCCCCGGCTAGCAGTCGCTCGAGATCATGCTCGAAGTCGGCCATGTGCTGGTAGCGCTTGTCGCGGTCCTTCGCAAGCGCGCGCATAACCACGCGGTCAACTGCGACGGGTATGCTCAACTCGGGGCGAAGCTGCGACGGCGGCGTCGTTTCCTGTGTGAGCACCTGTGAGATCACGCCCAGGTAGTTGCTAGCGCGAAAGGGAACCTCGCCAGTCAGGCACTCGTAGAGCATCAGCCCCGCGCTCCAGATGTCAGCCCGGTGATCCACATCTTCGCCACCGCGAGCCTGTTCAGGGGACATATAGAGCGGCGTGCCCAGCACGGTGCCCGTGCGCGTCAGGCGCTGCCAATCCACCCCTTCCTCACGCACGTGGACGGCCTTGGACACGCCGAAGTCCACGACCTTGACGAAGTCAAGATCGCCCCGCCGCACCAGGTAGATGTTCTCGGGCTTCACGTCACGGTGGACGATGCCTTTGGCGTGGGCAGCCGACAGGGCGCTGCAAACTTGGCGGAGGATGCCCAGGCTCCGTTCCACGGGAAGAGGCGCATCACGCATCACCAGTTGGGCCAGGGCCTCGCCGTCCAGGAATTCCATGACCACGAACGCGCGACCATCGCTGGTTGTGCCATAGTCGGTGACGTCCACGATGTTCTCGTGACCGATGGAGCTCGCCAGCCGCGCCTCCTGCAGCAAGCGGGCGACCAGCTCCTGGTTCTCCAGAAACTTCTCCAGCAAGACCTTGACTGCCACGCGTTTTCCGATGATGGCGTGGCGCGCCTCATACACCGCCCCCATGCCTCCCTCGCCAATTCTGCGAACGATCGCATATCGTTCGGCCAGGACGGTCCCCACCAGCGGATCAAATCGCTCCGCTGGCCCTGCAGCCATGTCGCCGGTGGGCGTATGCGGCGTCGTGTCGGACAGGGAAGGATCGACCTCGGCCATGGTCGGCGGGATTGTAGCCCGCCCAGAGCCCAAAAACACGCGCGACGGCCAATCCGCTTGACGAAGGATGGTGTCGCTCGTAGCTTTTCCAGCCCTATGTCGAACCTCAAGATCGCCAATCCCAAGCTAGCCGACGCGGGCCGTTTGCGCATCGAATGGGCCGAGAGCCGCATGCCCGTTCTCCTGCGCCTGCGCGAGGAGGGCCGCAAGACCCAGCCCCTGGCCGGAATGAAGGTCGCGGGCTGCCTGCATGTCACCAAGGAGACCGCGGTGCTTGTCCGCACCATTCGGGCCGCCGGCGCGGAGGTGTCATGGTCCGGGTGCAATCCACTGTCCACTCAGGATGACGTGGCGGCTGCCCTGGCCGCGGAAGGGACATCCATCTATGCCTGGCACGGCCTGACCAAGGACGAATTCTACTGGTGTATCGACAAGACCCTGGAGATGAAGCCCACCCTGACTCTCGATGACGGCGCCGACCTCATCTTCAGCGTGCATGACCGCCACCGAGAGCTGGCCACGATCATCATCGGGGGCACCGAAGAAACCACCACCGGGGTGCACCGTCTGCGCTCGATGGCCAAGGCGGGGAAACTGCTCTACCCGGTCATCGCGGTCAACGACAGCGAAACCAAGTGGGACTTCGACAACGTGTACGGCACAGGCCAGTCATCGCTGGACGGCATCCTCCGTGCTTCATCGGTGCTCATCGCAGGCAAGACCTTCGTGGTGGCGGGCTACGGCCATTGCGGCAAGGGTGTAGCCATGCGTGCCCGCGGCCTAGGCGCCAACGTCATCGTCACCGAGATCAAGCCCACAGCGGCGCTCAAGGCTATCCTGGATGGGTTCCGTGTGATGCCCATGGATGAGGCGGCCAAGCGGGGTGACATCTTCATCACCGCGACTGGCATGAAAGACGTCATTGTGGGCCGCCACTTCGACGTCATGAAGGATGGTGCGCTGGTGTGCAACACCGGCCACTACGATTGCGAGATCAACCTGGTCGATCTAGAGGCGCGCGCCAAGGCCAAGCGCGAAATCCGCTTTGCCAACGAGGAGTACATGCTCAAGAACGGCAACCGCGTCTACGTCCTGGCCCAAGGCCGACTGGTCAACCTGGCCGCCGCCGAGGGACACCCGTCCGAGGTCATGGACATGTCGTTCGCCAACCAGTACCTGGCTCTCTGCAAACTGGCCCGCGACGGCAAGACCATGAAGCCGGCGGTGTACGAACTCTCCCCCGAACAGGATCAGGAACTCGCGGCCATCAAGCTTCACACCCAGGGCATCCACATCGACAAGCTCACTGCTGAGCAGGTGAAGTACCAGGACGACTATTCGTCCGGTACGTAGCGAGCTTTTTTCACCACAGAGGGCACATCGCAGCCTGACGGCCGCAACCAAAAGGGATCACTCCGGCCACTGCCACGACCACGACCACGACCACGACCACGGCTTCTTGCAGCCATCGCGGCGCTGTCGAGAATCTTCGCGGCTTGCGAAGAAACTCAACATCAGTAGTACAGAGCCGGACCGGAAAGAGAAAGGTTGAATCCTGCGCGCTCCAAGTTCCTTCTTCCTATCCGATCTCTGTGATCTCAGTGCTCTCTCTGGTGAAAAAGCTAACCAATCCCGACGGGCTTTCGGCGACGACACGGATGCGGTAGTCTTGCACGGGCGCGTTCGGCAGAACGACGATATCGCCCCGGTGCGCTTGGTCGAGAGCCTGGTTTGCGGGTGAGCGATCGCGATCAAGACGCATGAGTTCAAACCGGCCCGCGGCGCCGCAAACGAAGAAGCGAAGACGCCCTTTGTCCTTGATGGGATCGCTCACCACGCGATACCGGCCGGGGTCGGCTTCCGCTGGTGCGGATCGACGCAGAACCAAGTAGCTGAAATCCACCGGCGAGCGGCCGGCGACCAGGACCTCAGCGCTGTCGTGGCACCAGTCGCGCTCACGCTGGAGCGCGGGACAGCCCATCTGGGAAAGGCAAGGTGCTGCCACACGAAGTCCGGCGGCCAGCACCCGATCACGCACGCCCAGAAGTGCCCGCGAGGTGTCGCGCAGCGCCGGCTCGACTACGATGCACGCCCCATCCGGTTCCAGCAAATCGCAGCACCAACCCGCCACCAGTCGAGCCCGTCCGTCGAGGTCCAGCGCACCGTCCAGCTCGTTCAGCAAATGGGCGGCCACGATCAGATCGAAACGGCCGCTGACGCCCGCGGGACGCACTCCGCGCAGCACATCGGCAACCAAAATGTCGGGCCCGGGCACCTTGTCGACCGCCACCAGCTCGACAGCTTCGCCGAATCGTCGTCGAACCGCCCGTCCTGCCGCTCCCGTGCCGGCGCCCAGGTCGAGCACGCGCCGAGGTCGGCCCGACTCAAAGTCAAGCTGTCCGAAGATCCGGCGAAGGGCCGCCCCTGTTCGCGGCGCAATCTCGGCCTCGTACTCCTGCCGCAACTCGGCCCTGGACAGATAGCCCGAACCCACCAGCTTCCGGTCGCCGACCAGCCCGCGGTGGATGCGCGTCTTGCGCCGGCGCATCCAAGGCCCCTTGCCGACTAGCCGAACAGCTTGAGAACCAGGGGCTTCAGATCACCAAAGGTGACCACGACCAGAAGGCCCATCAGCAGCATGATGCCGACCATGTGAATCTTGGCCTCGAGGAAGGGGTTGACGTCGCGCCTGCGGACCGCGCCAATTGCCAAGAAGACCGCCCTCCCTCCGTCCAGCCCTGGAATGGGGAGCAAGTTGAATACCGCCAGCGCAACCGAAATGAGTAGGACGATTTCGAGGAACCTGGTGGCGCCCTGCTGGGCCGCGCTTGCCATTTCACGCGCGATCCCTACCGGGCCGGTCAGTCCGCCTTTCACGCGGCCGGAAATCAGATCCCACAGGTTTGTCACGATGCCGGTGGCGACCGCGACCGGGAGCAACGCCGATTCCTTAACTGCTGAGAGCACGGGCCCACGCGCGCGCACCATATCGAACCTGACGCCAATCATGTAGACGCTGCTTGCAGGATCTTTGCGAGGCGTCACCATCACCGTGACCGGGCTGCCCCCCCGCATCACCTTCACAGTCACGGGTGCGCCGCCTGAACCCCGGACGGTCTGGGTGACCGCTGACGGCGCGGACACGGACTTGCCGTTTATCTCGGCCAAGATGTCGCCGGCGCGAAGCCCCGCAGCTTGCGCTGCCGTGCCTGGGAGCACTTCATCGATGGTCGTGGTTCCCGTAGGCTGCCCATATCCGACCATGACGACCAGGGCGATCAAGAACGCAGTGAGGTAGTTGGCTGCTGGCCCGGCCACCAAAACCAAAAGCCGCATCCAGCGCGGCCGGTTGGGATAGACGAAGGGATCGTTTCGATCGTACTCCTCGTGCGGGTTTAGCCCCGTGATCTGCACGAATCCCCCAAGCGGGATGGGCGCGATCTGGTAGGTCGTGTCTCCGCGCTTGAATGACGCGAGGGCCTTCCCAAAGCCGATCGAGAATCTCTCGACCCGCATCCCGCAGAGACGGGCGACCATGAAATGACCCGCCTCGTGCAACACGATCAGCAACGCGAGCCCTAGGATTGCAACAAGAATAGACATCCGCTGATGAACTGTAGCAGGGTTTGTCCGCGGTTCATACTGCAGGAAGGCACGACACAACCGGACGGTCTGCGAGCACTGCAACCTCGCCGGCCACTCGGGCGGGTCCGCCCCAGAGGAGTGGTCTTCGGCCCTGGTGGCTCTACTTGCTCGTCTGCTGCACCACCGTCCCCACGAGCTTATTCGCCGCTTGCAGCACCAGCACTGCGACGTCGGAGACTCGCGGTCCCGTGAGTGTGGCGGCCGAGGCCGACACGCCCACGGCGGCCGCCAGCACACCACCGCTACCCCAGACCGGCGCGGCTAGGCAGCGCACCCCCTCTTCGTACTCCTCATCGTCCAAGGCGTAGCCCTGTCGGACAATCCGGCCGCACTCGGCCGCCAGTGCCTCAACAGTGGTGAGGGTCCGCGGGGTTCGTGCTTGCAGTGGCGCAGACACCCTCTCCAGGCGGGCTCGCGGCCCAAAAGCCAGGAACACCTTTCCGAAGGCAGAGCAATGCAGATCCATCGGCGCGTCCGACCCATCACCCGCGGGCGGGGCGTGATGGCTGCCGCAGGCCTCGACCACCACCACCCTGTCTCCGGCCAGCAGGGCGAGACACGCAGTTTCTCCTGCAACCCGAGAGAGCTCACTCAGAACCGGTAGAGACGCAACGCGCAGAGCGGTGTCTGCAATCGAGCGCAGCCCCGTGCGCAGCTCAGGGCTGGCGGAGAAATCGAACCCATGTCGCTGCAGGAACCTCTCGGCCGCAAGCGTGTGCAGGATGCGCAACACGGTCGTACGCGGCATCTTGAGCCGACGCGCAACCACAGAGGACGAGAGATGATCATCCGATGACGCAAACAGCCGCAAGACGTGGCAGGCGCGTGCCAGGTTGGGAATCCGATATTCTCTGGTCGCTGCGCTCGGGATGGCTCGCCTTGCGGGGCTCGGGTGGTCGGCTTGTCGCAAGGCGTGACTGGCCGCGCTACCCAACACAGCGACACTGGCAACTCCCGGGCCCTCCGGGACAATCCACAACGGGGCTGACTTCAGGGTTGTCTCCATGTTTGTCACCTCCGCGCTTGGGCGCCGCGGGAAAAGAGGCAGAAGGCGGACAAGTCCAAGCGATCAACGCCAGACCCCGCCTGCATCTGCTGCGGTTGGTTCATGATTTGAGAAGTTAGGGGCACGCAGACGGCGAAATCCGTGTACCTATGTGACACCCGCGTGTGCTGAGTCGTGTTCTCCTGTGGCGCGCCTCGCCGTGGCGGTCGCGTTACGCCATGGCCGATGCGATCTCTGCGGCCAGGGCGGACGGATTTCCGGGCACAACCAGGGTTAGGCGCCTGTGACCGGCTAGCTCGGGCAGGCCACCCACCGCCGACGCAACCACAGACATTCCAGCGGCCAGCGCCTCACGCACCACGACTGGCGCGCCCTCGGTGCGGCCGTTGAACAATGATCGGCAGGGATGAACAAAGAGGTCGGCGGCGACCATCCACTCGGCCAGCGTTGCGGGACTCACGAGGCCAGGCAGGCGAAGGTCCACCGCGCATGCGGAAGCCAGTCTGCGCAGCCTGGTCTCCTCCGGACCTGTGCCTGCGATCACCAGGGTGGGTCGCACCAACGGAGGCAGATGCCCGACCGCCCACACCAGCACGTCGAAACCCTTGATGGGAACCAGCCGGCCCGCCGCAAGCACCGTGAACGCCTCCAGTCCCAAACGACAACGCAGATTCTGCTTTCCGCCAACCGGCCGCGGCCGAAACAGCAACGAATCGTAGGGGGCAGGCCGCACGCAGGTGCGCGCCCCAAGTGCCTCCGGAGTGTCGCCACACAAGCGCGCAAAGCGATCGCGCAGATCCGAACTGGCAAACACCAGCTCAGGCCCGCCGCGACAAAGGCGGCGGGCCAGACTAGCGCCGCCCGGCAAGCGCGCGAGCAAGAACACGTCGCCACCATGGGCGTGTGCGCGATGGCGGAGATTTGGCGCCACGGCGCAGGCCACCAAGGCCGAGGGTACCAGCCAGTGGGTTTCAACCGCGTTCCACCCGGCTGTGCGTTGTGCAGCCAGCGCTGCCATGCGCGCGGTGAAGAGCGCGGCCTCAAGCCACGCACGCGCGCGCTGTCCAGATCCGTTTCTCTCCAGGGCCTCCGGTGCACCGCCGGCGTAGAAAATCTCTGCAGCACCCCCCGTGGGAACTCGAAACACGCGCACGTTGTCCTCGCTCTCCTCGCCCCCCGTGCCGGCTGCGATGACCTCCACCGCCTGTCCCGCGGCGGCGAGTTCACGCACGTGCCTACGCACGAACGAACCCGCAGGGTCGTCAAGACCGCGCGGATACGAGGTGCAGATGACGCCGATCACGTGGGAGGCAGCTCGGCTAGGGGCTCGGATCGCGACAGCCGTCTTGAGAGGTGGCGGCCCACACGGGCGCAGAGGGCACGCGCGAGCAGCAAGCCAAGCGGCCCCAGCACCCGCGAGATGCGGATGCCTGAACGCCAGGCGGGCCCATAGACCGGCCGCACCGGCACGTCGACAGCGCGTGCGCCCGCCGTGGCCAGGCGGACCAACAAATCGTTGGGGTATCCGTAGCGGGGGAACACCGGGCCGGCCAGAATCGCGTCTAGAGCCCGTCGGTTGGCTGCCGTGTAGCCACATTGCGAGTCGAATAGGTGCGTGTAGCCCGAAGCCAGCCGAGTCAAATGCGAGAGCACGAAGTTGCCCACCAGCCTGGGCAGCGGCATCACCCGACACACACCCGGCCACGCAAATCGGTTGCCCTTGGCGTAGTCAGCCCGGCCGGAAACCACGGCACCCACCAGCGAGGCCAGGTTCGCAGGATCCATCTGCGAGTCCCCTGCCATCACCGCCGTCACCTCCGCGCCCAGGGCGCGCGCCCGCACATAACCGGTCGCGATGGCCGCACCCACGCCGCGATTGCGCTCGTGGCTGAGCACTTCCAGACCGCGCCTCTGGCTGCGCCGGGCGATGCGCGCGGTACCGTCCGTGCTGGTGTCATCCACCACGATCACGTGATCCACGAATCCAGGAATGGAGCGAACCGTGCGCGCGATCTTCTCTGCCTCGTTGAAGGCGGGAACCACGACGGCGATCCGACGGCCGGAAAACATGGCAGGGGTGAACGGGGTCGGGAAAAGATGGCTCAGAACGGGTTCGCAGCCCGCCCGGAGGTGCGTTCCCTACGCTCCTTGCCGGCCCCATCGGACGAGCCGTGGTCTTTGCCAGCTTGGCGGTTCTTGCGGTGACCCGATCGGGAAGCGACGCTGCTCTTTGTTGCAATGGGAGGCTTGACCTCAGGGGGTGGCTGAGCTGGCGTCGGATCCAGAACCACCAACCCGGACCAGTCGGGCCGCACCTCGTGGGTCAGCTCGCGATACCCTGGCAACCGGAACACCAGGAACGTCGACTTGTCCTCGCGATACTCGAATTTTCTGCGAAACGGCGTCTTGCCAATGGTTTCATTCTCGCCCGCGACGAAAACCTCCGCCCCCGACGGATTCGACTGTATCGCCAGGTTGAGCATCTCAGGTCTGGGCCCTGACGGGGGCACGGTCCCGTTGGCTGCAGGCACGGTCTCGGGCGGCTCACGTTGCAGGCCACGCGACCCAGCCCAGAACGCGCCCCCCACTGCCAACGCCACGCCGATCACCACCCAGGTGGTCTTGCGCGCCAGCAAGGGCTTGCGCCTTAGGTCGACGTCAAGGACGGGCGCTGGCACTGGCGTCAGCCCTCCCCGCCGAGGCAGCGAGCCGGTCGTGGCCGGCGGCGCCGGCGGCACCGTGCTCGAGGTCACGCGACCCGTGCTGGAACTTGTCCCTGTGGCACTCAGTCGCCGTCCAGTCGTGCTGGAACGCGGCGGGCTCACCGAGCCGGTGAGCGGGTTGCGCTGCGTGGCGGTCAAGCGAGCCTCGCCCCCGGCGTCCGAGGGGAACAGGCTGCCGATGAGCTGGGCCAATTGAGTAGGCTGGAAGCGGGCGGCGTGAACTATGTCGTCAAGCGCGTCGGCCATTTCAGAGGCGGACTGAAAACGATCGAGCGGATCCTTGGCCAGCGCCTGCAACACGATGTCGTCCATTTCTGGCGGACACAGCGGGTTGTGCAGCGAGGGCGGCGGCACATCGCACTGACGGACATTTTCGATCGTCTGAAGATCATTATCACCCTTGAAAAGCCTGCGGCCAGTCAGGATCTCGTGCAGCACGATACCCGTGGCGAAGATATCGATGCGACGATCGATTTCGTTGCTGAAGGTTTGCTCGGGCGCCATGTAAGCGAACTTGCCCTTGAGCGTTCCTGATTTCGTGCTTTCGTCCTTCTCTCCACCGAGAGCTTTGGCGATGCCGAAGTCGAGGATTTTCACCGCCCCGTCGCTGGAAAGCATGACGTTGGAAGGCGAAACATCGCGGTGGATCATCTCCAGCCTAGTGCCGTCCTCAGCCGTGAAGTCGTGGGCATAAGCCAAGGCCCGACACATCTCACGGCCGATGTAGGCCACCAGTTCGGGACGCGGCGGACCAACCCGCGCCCACAGCGTGCGCATGGTTTCGGCCAGATCGCGGCCACGCACATACTCCATGGCCATGAAGTACTCGTTCTCCACAGCCCCTAGCTCGAACACCTGGACGATGTTGGGGTGAGTGAGCCGCGCAGCTAGCTTGGCCTCGTCGATGAACATCTTGGTGAAGGCAGGGTCATCCGAGAGGTGGGGCAAGATGCGCTTGACGACAAAGATGCGCTCGAAGCCTGCCGGCCCCTGGACACGCGCCTTGAACACATCGGCCATGCCACCACGACCGATGCGCTCAAACAGCGTGTACTTGCCGAATGAAATCGGCTGAGGAAGAACTACCCCCACGTTGATAGTGTCGATTGTACCGCAGAATGCGCTACGTCCGCTCCTTTGCCCACCAGGGCACCCAGATTTCACCCCTTTTCTGACGTCGGCAGACTAGAAGGGACCTGCCGGAAAATGCAAGAGTCTCTGCACCGCGAGAGGGGGGCCAGCCCCGGGCCAGCCGAGAATGGGTCTGGGCGTTCCGAGAAGCCCCATGTGGTGGCCGTCGGCGGCTTGGACCCAAGTGGCGGCGCAGGCCTGGTGCGAGATCTCCTCACGGCGGAGGCGCTGGGTGCCCGGGCGATGCTGGTGGGTACAGCTTGGACGCGGCAGGACGAAAGCGGCGTCAAAGGATTCGAACCGCGTTCCCCAGACATGGTGCGAGCCGGCCTTGAGAGTGCGCTTGCGGGGTGCCCGCCTTGCCGGACCGCAGTCAAGATCGGCATGGTGGCGGGGGCTGGCATTGCTGCCGCCATCGTCTCGGGCCTGCAGGACTGGCCCGGACCAGTCGTCTTTGACCCCGTTCTGGGTGCCTCGGGCGGTGGCTCTCTTTTCGAGGGTACGCCTGCTGATCTGCTCCCGCTTGTGCGCCGGGCCATTCTCGTGACCCCCAACCTGGCAGAGGCCGCCTGGCTCACGGGCCTGGCGGTGGAAACTCTCGACCATGCACGCCACGCTGCCCAGGCGCTGGCGGCGTGGGGGCCGGCAGCGGTTTTGGTCAAGGGAGGCCACCTCCGCGGCCCAGCCACCGACGTGCTTCACTCTTCGACAGGCGAGCGGCTCTTCGAGGGCACCCGGCTGCCGGGCAGGAGCCCACGCGGGACCGGCTGTGCGCTCGCCACGGCCATTGCGGTCGAGCTGGCTAGGGGCCAGCCACTTGAGCAGGCTGTTGATGCTGCCAAGGCTTGGCTTGCCGGACGCATCCAGGCCGCCGTTGCGGTCGGCAACGTGCGCCACCTGTGAAGCACGTCGACCCGATGGCTCCCAGGGCGCGACCTACTCCGCAGTGTCGGACTCTTCAACCGACTCGTCGGTGTGCTGGTTGTTCCAGTAGGGGGCCAGGTGGCGGGCAAGCACGATTCCGCACAGTGCCAGCATGAGGAGAAGCGCGACTCGCAGTAGGCGACGCTTCCTTGCTTTCAGGCGGGACACTGCGGGCAGGATCCCGGTCCAGCCGCAGGCCGGGGTGCACGCGTAGTAGCGCACCGGGTACACGATGGAGAGCAGCCGGTGACTGAAACTCCGCCTTGTCCGGTGTAGAGACTGTCCGCACCGTGGGCAGATCAACGTCTGGCTCCTTGCCGCCTCCATGATGGGGGCACGCTACCAGATTGCGAACGCCAGTCGAAACCTTCCTTCCCGCCTCGGCCCTGTCGTGCTATCGGGCGCGGCCCTGCCCCTGCTCGATGATGGACTTGGTCTTGCGGGCGATCATCAGCTCTTCGTTGGTGGGAACCACCCACGCGCTAACACGCGAGCTGTCACGCGTGATGACCTTCTCCTGGGCGGTCGAGCTGTTCCGTTCTGGATCGAGTTCGACACCGATGAACTGCAGCGGGGCCAGCACGCGCGCCCGCATTGGGACAGCGTTCTCGCCGATGCCGCCAGTAAACACGATGGCGTCGCAACCGCTCATCGCTGCCACGTACGCCCCGATGTACTTGACCAGGCGGTAGTCGAATATGTCGAGCGCAAGCTGGGCCCGGGCGTCGCCTTCCTTGGCCCTTGCGATCACCTGGCGCATGTCGTTGCTGACACCGGACACACCCTTGACGCCACTCTTGCTGTTTAGCAGCGTGTTCATCTCTTGCGGGGAGAGCTTGTCTTTGTCCATGATGTAGAGGACGACCGCGGGATCCATGTCGCCGGTACGCGTGCCCATCAGCAGGCCCTCGAGTGGCGTCAGCCCCATTGATGTGTCGAAGGACTGGCCGTGCTTGACCGCGGTGATGCTGGAACCGTTGCCCAGGTGGCAGGTGATGATTTTTAGCTTGGTGAAGTCCTTCTTCATCAGCTCGGCACAGCGACGAGCCACGTACTCGTGAGACGTACCGTGGAAGCCGTACTTGCGCACGTGGTTGCGTTCGAGCTGGTCCTGGGGCAGGCCGTAGGTGTACACATGCGGCGGCATGGTCTGGTGGAAAGCGGTGTCGAAGACCGCGACCTGGGGCAGACCGGGGAAGATCTTCTCGCAGGCCGCGATGCCAGCCAGATTGGGTGGGTTGTGTAGCGGGGCGATGCCGATGCACTCTTCGATGGCCGCACGCACCGCCGGGGTGACCAGGGCCGAGTTGGAGAACAACTCGCGTCCGTGTACGACCCGGTGCCCGCAGGCGTCCACGTCAATTTTCTCTTTGAAGAGACCGTGTTCGCCGTCGAGCAGCATGTCCTTCATGGCGGCCACAGCCTGCGTGTGGTCCTTGGCCACGACGTCGCCGACGATCTTCTCGGGCGAGCGGCTGTCGCGATAGCTGAACTTGGATTTCTCGCGCCCGATTTCCTCGACCAGGCCCTCGGCCATCAGCGTGGCGGTATCGTCCGTCGGGAGATCGTACAGCTTGAACTTCAGCGACGAGCTGCCGCAATTGATGACCAGTACCTTCATGAGTTCAACTCCAGGAACTACGGCTTCTGCGCGTACTGGACACGCACGACGTTGATCGCAATCACGTTGAGCACATCGGCAGCTTTGCAGCCGCGCGAGAGATCGGACGACGGCTTGGCCATGCCCTGCAAGATGGGACCGATAGCCTCCGCCTTGCCCAGCCGTTCGACCAGCTTGTAACTGATGTTGCCCGCGTCAAGGTCCGGGAAGATAAGCACGTTGGCTTTGCCCGCCACGGGCGAGCCCTTGGCCTTGCGCTCGCCGATGGCCGGAATGAGCGCGGCGTCGCCCTGCAGCTCGCCGTCGACGATCAAGCCAGGCCGCTTTTGTTTCACGGCCGCTGTGGCGGCGGTTACCTTGTCGATGTCGGCATGCTTGGCACTGCCCTTGGTGGAGAACGACAGCATGGCCACGCGCGGGGTGTCACCGGTTAGGCTGGCGTAGCTGTCGGCGGTGGCAATGGCGATGTCGGCCAGCTGGTTCACATCCGGAGCGATGACCACGGCGCAGTCGGCAAAGAAGACGATGCCGTCCTTGCCAAAGGACTTGTCGGGCACCACCATGGCGAAGAAGCTGGACAGGGTCTTGAGGCCCGCCTGCATGCCGATGATCTGAATTCCGGCGCGGCATACGTCGCCTGTGGTGTAGAGCGCACCTCCCACGAAGCTGTCGACCACGCCCTTGCGCACCATCATGGCGCCGTACCACAGGGGGTCCTTCATCTGCGCGACCGCTTGATCCAGGGTGAGGCCTTTGGCCTTGCGCAACTCGAAGTACGTGTTGGCGTAGTCATCGAAATTCGGCGGCTTCGTCATGTCGACGACGTTGATCCTGTCGAGCGACAAAGACGCCGACGCCGCGGTCGCCTTGATCCTGTCGGGCGCGCCCAGAAGGGTGATCTCCGCAAGGCCCTGCTTGGTGGCCAGCGCCGCGGCTTCGATGATGCGAACGTCCTCGCCTTCTTGCAAGACGACCTTGCGGGGACTGGTCTTGGCCTTGGCGTGAATCTGTTCGATGAAGGTGGGCATGATGACAATCTCCTCGGGAGGCTTCAGCCAGCGCGGCGCGCGCGTACCGACCCTGCAGACCAAACCGGGCTGCGACTGGGCGCGCTTCGGGGCCGGTCGATTGTGGCCAAGAATAGGGTGGGAGGGACGGCCAGCGTCGGCAAGCAATCGGACGATACCACGCCGGCAGAGTAGACCCGCCGGCGGGCCTGATCAACAGGCTTCGACCGGATTCTCGCTATCCCGGACGCTGCGCGACCAGCGCCTCCGCGTCGGCAAGGTCCTTCTCGCGCTCGGTGGCGCGCTTGGCGGCGATCAGGTCGTCCCGGCCGATGATGGTTATGCTGACTCCGTCCACCTTCGTCGTCGTCCGGCGCGACCATGCGTCGGCAAAGGCGAGGCCACGCATGCCCTTTACGAAATCGATGCGGTCGGGGGGAACGCCGAGCCACACCACCTTGAGCGGGGACGCCGCACTCAGATGTTCAACCGCCAGGGTGGGAGCGCCGAAACTGTCCAGCGCCCGATAGACGCATTCCAGGTTGCCGGGCGCGTCGTCCAGCCAGATGTCCATGTGCCGGGTGGTACGCGCCTGGCCGTAGAAATCTACAGCGTGGGCTCCCACGAGCAGGTAACGCGCGTCAACGTCGGCGAGTGCCCGCAGGAGACTGACGAAGTCTTGGTTGAGTTCCAACTTGGCCTCCTCTGGTGTAGGGATGGCACAGGATTGCACGGAAACGGCTATCTTGGCACAGGAGTGTGCCGTTTCCTATGAGAGGTCGAGCCGCGGCGAGCGTGAGCGGCTGGCGGATCGGCCTATCTCTCGTTCACAGGCTCAAGCGCGCGGCGGATGGCGTGGGCTAGCTCTTCGGGCGTGAAGGGTTCGTGCAGAAGGCGGGCACCGCTTTCAAAGACCCGACGCTCGGCCAGTGATCCGTAGCGCTGACACGAAACGAACAACGATTTCAATCCAGGTAGAATCGCCTTCATCGAGCGCACGAACTCGCGTCCGCGTACCCGGGGCGTGGCCAGGTCGGCGACCAGTAGGTCGATCGTGCCCTTGTGAATGCGCGCGAAGCCCTCCGCATCGGCCGGACTCATCGCCTCGAGCACAACGTAGCCCAGCTGGCGCATGATACTGCACGCTAGGGTGCTCACCGCACGATCGTCAAGCGCGACCAGGACGGTCTCACCGCGCGCGCCTGCTCGCTCGATCAGGTCGGGGCTCGGGACCTGGTCAGACGGATCGTGCCCGCTGTCGCTCACTCCATCGGCGACCTGCGCGAGAGGGCCGTCGATCGGCATGGCCGGCAGCTCTTGCGTCCGGTGAAGCTGGCTTGGGCTCACGTCCCAGGCGTCAACCACAAGCAGGGGCTGGTCGTTGGGACCTGATGCCGCCCGTGCTCGCGTTTCAAAACTGCGCCAGCCGCCATCGGCCTGGCGAACCCGTAGCTGCAGCCGCGTGGGATCTTCCGCCGCTTCGGTCAAGGCGCCCAACAGAGACCGGACGGCTGTCACGTCATCAGGGTGAAGGATCTCCAGGAAACTGGTGCCCAGCAGTTGACCGCGCCGATAGGCCAGAAGGCGCGTGACGGACGGGCTGATCTCGCGGATGCTGCCCGCGCCATCGATCACCAGCAACAGATCAGTCGAGCCATCAGCCGTGCTCCTGCGCAGAGGAATCCATCTTGGTCGGGGCTGTCCGGCTTCTCGCGCGGTTGATTTCTTGTTTCCCAAACTCACGGCCAGATCCCCTATGTCATCGCGCTGCCCCCGAGAGCCGATTTTACGGCGCGCCCCAGATCCTGGACCAACGCGCTCTTGGTGACGAAATCGATAGCCCCTGCCCGCCGGGCCAGCGTTGCATAGGGAGACTCGGGCAACGAACTCACGATGATGACGGGCAGAAGCGGCTTGACGGTTCGGATCTCTTTCAGAATCTCGATGCCGCTTCGGCCCGGCAGGCGCAGGTCAAGCAGCACCAAGTCGAACGGCTGAGTCCACGCCAAGCTCAGACCCTCTTCGCCGGACATCGCCGAAACCATTTCTGCGTCGGGCAGCGAGCCGGCCAAGAGCTCGCCGATGCGCTGGCTGACCGCGGGATGGTCATCCACCAGGAGGATTCGGGGGGGCCGTCCAGGACTGGCTGCCATGACCCCAGCGTCCCATGCTGGCAGCGTCACCTCTGCCGGGAGCTGTCCGATTCGGCTGTCGGCCAGTGTCCTACAAGCGCGGCAGGAAGAAAGGCTAGTCGACCAAACCTTCGCGGAGAGCGTACTGAATCAGCTCTGCGTTGGAATGCATCTGCATCTTCTCCAGGAGGCGGGTGCGATAGGTGCTGATGGTCTTCTCACTCAGAGCCAGCCCCGCACTGATTTCCTTGACGGTCTTGCCTGTCGCAATGCCGCGCATGACTTCAAGTTCACGATCCGAGAGCCGCTCATACGCGGGCCGTGATGAGCCGGTGCTTAGGCTCTTGGCCAGGGTTTCGGCCAGCCGCGCACTGACATGTGTGCCGCCCATTAGTACCTTGCGCACCGCGCCTGCCAACTCCTCGGCGGCACCCTCTTTGTTCACATAGCCGGACGCCCCCGCGCGCAGCGCACGCAACGCGTAGTGCTCCTCGGCGTGCATGCTTAGCACCAAGACCGGGACCGTTGGACGTAGCCGTTTCATGTCCCGCAGCGCGTCGACCCCTCCGCGCCCTGGCAGCGAAATGTCCAGCACCACGACGTCCCAGGCTTCCTCTTGCAGCTTTTCCAGGGCCTCGCTGGGTTTGCCCGCCTCTCCGAACGCCACCTTTCCCAACGCCTCGGTGAGGATATCCCGCACGCCTCGCCGAACCACCGCATGGTCATCCACCAACAGTACCCTTGTCATCGCTCATATCCTCGGCACCCGGGACCGAGATCTCAAGTGATATCGCATCCTCATGTCTGGTAGCAGCATTTGCTGACGCAACCAACCACAGGAAACCATCAGGCGTGACACCTCCTTCTGCTGCTTAACCCCCAGCACACCCCTCTATTATGCGCAAGCGTCCCCGATTTCAAGGCGAAAGCCGCAGCCACCGTCGCTCTTATCAAGGCCTTTCACGCGGAGGCCAGGTATCCTCCGCGCGAGCTGGTGCGATGCTGCCGGTGATCTATCAGGAGAGGGCTACTGGAAGATGATCGGAATCTTGCACTGATCCGTGCAGTGGACCAGGGCGTTCGGATCATTCGGGTCGGTATCTGGGTTTCCGCTCGCGTCTAGCTTCACGTTGTTCAACTGGCCCAAGTCACATTCCTCGTGCAGATCCGTGTCGAGAATGCCATCGCCGCAGTAGTGCGGTGTCGTGCATCCGAAGGTGCACCCGGTCTTCGTGAGGTCCGAGCCGTTGTTCTTGCCGATGTCGCATTGCTCTGGCGGGCTTTGCGTTACGTTGTCCCCGCAGAACGCCCCCCACGTGCAATCTGTCTTGCAGCCGCCGTACAGGGTGTCGTTGTTCGCCCCCAGGCAGCCCGCGGGGACCGCCACGGATCCATCGCCGCAGTCACATTGCTCGCCCCCTGACACGATCCCGTCGCCGCAGTGGGGCTGGCATTCCGACAGCGTGGTGGTGTAGCCATTGAGAGAGAGCTGGAAGTTCGACTCGGGCGGGTGACGATCGGCCCCGAAGATTGCAATCTCGTAGACCTTGCCGTTGTTCAGGTTGAGGTTGGCGGTTCGGGTACGGAAGTCATCCGGTCCAGGAGCCGGCGGGGCCGCCCCGTTTGTGGGCGTGCACCCTCCCGCCAGGTAGGTGGCGGCGGTCGGCGGCGCTAGGTTCCCGAGTGCGTCGAGACAGCCACCTTCAATGATGTTCGCCGTACCTGGGTCACCCGAGACGACGACCTTGCCCGGCGTCTGTTGGTGAACACCGCCAAGATCGAGAACCAGGATGCCGTTGATGAAGACAAAGAGATCATCGTCGCCGAAGAACTGCAAGGTGAAGCCGGCCGTGCTGTCGTACACGAAGAAGTAGCGCGCCTCATCGGTGAAGTAGGAGTCGTGCTTCACGCCCGTAGTCGCTGTGACCCAGCAGCCATTGCTCAACGGGTTCTGGTTCGGGCAATCCGCCTGAGTCACGCGGGGTGGGAAGTAGTACTGGTCACCCTGGCAGACGGTCCAGATGGGGCTTCCGTTGCCATGGTTCCAGTAGGGCCACAGGTCGCACAGCGTGGCCTGGCTGGGATTGAGCGTATCGAGGGGGTAGAAGCCATTGTCAGGACCTGCAAGATGCGTCTTGCTGGCGTACTGGTAGAGATTCGTCCCGATGCTGGGCATTTCGAGAACCGAGACGAAGGTCTTGTTCACGGTGCTGTCATCCGTGAACCATTGCTTGAAGCTGTTCGCATCCTTCACGATCGGCACCATTCCCTTGAAAATTGGGCCGCCAGGGGTGCTTGCGGTGTAGCCGACCAGGGTGCCGGCGACGCTGCCAGATTCATTGGTCAGGGTGATGGCAGTGCCAGCGTTGCCGCCGAGGTAGCCGGCGGCCCCGTTGGAAAGCGGGCTGTCGTTGGCGGCCTGGGTATAATTTCCTTGAATGCGGGCCGAATTGCCGATGTTCCAATCGCTGAACTGGCACGCGCACTGGTTGTTGGCGCGCTTCGCGTTGTAGATCGGCTTGCCATTCAAGAGATTCGGGTCTGGAATATCCCAGCAGCGCGCGGTCGAATCGTTCCCCTTGGCTGGCCCGCCCGAGTTGGGGACACAGATGGTCGTGGGCGAGGTGGATGCGTTCGACTTGTTGCCCAGCCAATAGAAGTCCGGGTGGCCGCCGGAAGCAACGTTCTCGGGCTGGAAATCGCGGTAGATGACGGGCATCTCAAGGCACTTCTTGCCCACGTTCGCAGGCAATGTGCAATCCGACGCATCGGTTTGCGGACTGGTGGTGCAAGTGAACCCAGCCTCTTTCTTGCACGAGCTTGAGCAGCCATCACCGCTCACCTGGTTGCCGTCATCGCAATCCTCGCCCGGATCCAGGTTCCCATCGCCGCACGCTGTGGTACAGGCCTGGTTGTGGCCCGAGCTGTCGCGACAATTCGGCTCCTTGGTGCAGGTCTTCGAGCAGCCCTTTCCATCGCCGTAGAAGAGCCCATTCTGGCCCTCACAACCGGTCGGCAGCTTGGTCGGATCGTTGCCACAGTCGCACTGCTCACCCGTCTCCTTTACTCCGTTTCCGCATTGCGCCTTCGTGCAGGGCTGGCCTGGCGTGGGGCACGCGGCGCCTGGTTCTGTCTGACAGGTGCTCGAACAACCGTCGCCACTGACGGCGTTCCCGTCGTCACATGATTCGGTGCCAGTCAGTTTTCCATCACCACAGAGCGGGAAACAGGGCTTTCCGGGCACGCGACATTGCCAACCGGGCTCAACGTTCTTGCAATCTGCTGAGCAGCCGTCGCCGCTGACCGTGTTCCCATCGTCGCAGGTTTCGTCAGAAGTCAATATCCCGTTCCCACATTTTCTCTGATCAACGCAAGGCTGGCCAGGGGTGTCACACTTGAAGTTGGCTTCCAGCTGGCAAAGTTTGTTGCAGCCGTCACCGTTGTTCCTGTTGCCGTCATCGCATTGCTCGCCCAGGTCCTTGTCTAGAACGCCGTCGCCGCATTTCTTGGAGTCAATCTGGACTGTCGTATTGCCCCCGCTTCCGCCGCCGGAGGTGACGCAAAGGATGCCACAGCCCGCGTTGCCTGCGTTGCCGCCACCGCCATTTCCCGCTCCCCCTCCGCCTGGGATGTTTCCGCCTCCCGACGTACGGGTGCTGGTATCGACTGTGGCGCTGGTACAGCTTGCTCCCGCAAGTAGAACAACTGCGGCGCCCACCATAAGTAGGGCGCCACAGCTTCTCAGGATGCGAGTACCGATACGGATGGAAATCGTTCTTGTTGACATGGGACGCACCTCGTCTGGGGGGAGTGCGGATACGTTAGGCCGGCCGACCGGGCGTCAGTATAGCAAACTCGCTGCCCGACCTGTGGGCCGAAACTTTTTTGCTACCACGACTTGTCAAGGATTAGCTCACGCCCCCGTTTTGTTCTCAAATATCACTCTTGCCTGCGCCTGCATATCCAAGAACTCTCCTGCGCCGAACAATGAGAAGGACCAGGAGCGTCATCGAACGTGGCTCAGCGTGTCTAGAACAAGCAGGCGACAACGTTTGGGTCCGAGACCTTACACGGCACAGCTTCCCGATGACGAGGTCTGTTAGTCGAGCGCTCGACTGCGGCGATGAATGCTGCAACGCGACTCGCCATGGAGACGTCAGGCTGCCATGACGCGGCGTGGCCGCATCGTGACAGGGAGATGTGATATGAATACCGCCCGGTTGGCCCGGCGGTCCGCAGGTCTTCCTCCGGCGTCGCGCCTCGCCTCACCCCTCACAGGATGGATGATATGGAAAACGTAAAGATCCTTCTCGACGAAAGCGAGATCCCGCGGCAATGGTACAACCTGGCAGCCGATCTTCCCACGCCGATGCTGCCGCCTCTCGGGCCTGACGGGAAGCCCATAAGCCCGGACATGCTGGCGCCGGTCTTCCCCATGAACCTCATCGAGCAAGAGGTCAGCACGAAGCGTTGGATCGACATTCCGTCCGAGGTCCTCGACATCCTCTATCGCTGGCGTCCCTCGCCGCTCCGGCGCGCGGTGTATCTCGAAAGGCACCTGAAGACGCCGGCGCGCATCTACTACAAGGACGAGAGCGTCAGCCCGGCGGGCAGCCACAAGCCCAACACAGCAGTTCCCCAGGCTTGGTACAATAAACAGTTCGGAATCAAGCGACTGTCTACCGAAACGGGCGCTGGGCAGTGGGGTAGCGCATTGGCCTTTGCGTGCAACCTGATCGGGTTGGAGTGCAGAGTGTTCATGGTGCGCATCAGCTTCGAACAAAAGCCATTCCGCAAGCTGATGATGCAGGTGTGGGGGGCGAATTGTGTCGCCAGCCCCAGCAATCTCACCAACGCCGGCCGGACCATCTTGGCCAGCATGCCCGACACTCCGGGCAGCTTGGGCATCGCCATCAGCGAGGCCATCGAGGCGGCCGTGACCGACAGCACGGGCCAGACCCGCTACTCACTCGGCAGCGTGCTGAACCACGTGCTTCTGCACCAAACCATCATCGGTCTGGAAGCCAAGGCTCAGCTCAAGAAGGCGGGCGAGAGGCTGCCCGACATCGTCATCGGCTGCGCGGGCGGCGGGAGCAATTTCGCCGGATTGGCCTTCCCCTTTGCCCAAGATATGATCAACGGGGCGCAGATGACCATCATTCCGGTCGAGCCTGCGGCGTGCCCCAAGATGACCAAGGGCCAGTTTGTGTACGACCACGGCGACGTGGCCTGCATGACGCCGCTTCTGCCCATGCACTCGCTCGGGCACATGTTCATTCCCAAGCCCATCCACGCCGGTGGGTTGCGCTACCACGGGATGGCGCCACTCGTGTGCCAAGGCATCGTGGAGGGCCTGTTCAAGCCCCGCGCCGTCGCCCAGCTCAAGTGCTACGAGTCGGCCATGATCTGGGCCAAGACCGAGGGCACCATCTGTGCGCCCGAGACCAGCCACGCCATCGCGGCCGTAATCGACGAGGCCAACAAGTGCCGCGAAAGCGGTGAGCAAAAAGTCATCCTCTTCAACTACAGCGGCCACGGATTGATGGATCTGTCTGGCTACGACGCCTACTTGTCAGGCAAACTGACCGACTACGTGCTGCCCGACGAGGAGATACAGAAGAATCTGCAGGCCTTGAAAGGCATGCCCAAAGCCGAGGCACGCAAGACGGGCCGCTGGTAGGAGGAATGTGGTGACAGGCGAGCGCCGGCGCGGCTCGGCGGGCAGCGTTATGGTGGATCCCGATCACGGCGAACTGGGGACCAGGCACTTGCAGCCGGGGGAGCGCTGTCCGAGCACGGCTCTGGCGCGACAAGCTACGTCCCGAAGATGCAAGATTTTCGAACGAATCGGCAGCGCTCCCCCCCTCCAACATCACAAGTGGAATTGTACCTCGCCGAATCGCACGCAGCTTCCCGCGACTTCTGCGGGCGTCCGCGCCCGGGCTACTTGAAGGAGCCGCAGGTGTCCCCCAGACTTCTCGAGTGCGTGTGAATGCCAGCGACCTTTTGAACCGAAACCGCGTCGGGCGTCACTGCTAGGGTGACAGATTCCTCATATTGCAGAGGCCATCACTACTCACACCGACCAAGGAGATCGATAGATGCATCACGGAAGCTCGGGAATACGTCTCGGTTTGTTCGCGACGCTGGTCTGCCTGGCTGCCGTGGGCTGCGCGCCAGCCAGTGAAGGCGGGGCGTCACCAGGCGGCAGTCACGCTGGGGGCGGAGGAACCACGAGTGCTGGTGGTTCGCAGGGAGCGTCCGGAGGCAAGTCCGCCACCAGTAGCAGCACGGGCGGCTTTACGGCGAGCGCCGGCGGCTTCACGGCGAGCATGGGTGGCTCTACGACCAGCACGGGTGGCTCGACGGTTCCAGCGAGCACAGCGGGCTCCACGCCAACGGGCGGTTCGACAACCACGACCTCCTCCGGCGGAAGCAATGGCGGCACAAGTACATCTGCCAGCTCCAGTGGAGGCTCGGGTATGGGTGGCTCTGGCACCGGTGGCGGCGCGATGGGCGGCACGACGGCCAGGGGCGGCATGACAGCGACAGGTGGCACGGCCGCGGGGGGAACGACGGCGATGGGCGGCGCGACCAGCAAGGGTGGCATGACCGCGACAGGCGGCGCGGCCGCAGGGGGAATGACGGCAAAGGGCGGCACGACGGCGACAGGCGGCGCGGCCGCAGGGGGAACAACAGCAAAGGGCGGTACGACTTCAGCCGGCGGGAGCGCGAGCGGCGGAAGCACCAGTACGCCATCGGCGGGCAAAGTCTTCAGCCAATGCCGATTCCACTTCGGCACCATCGATTCGATAGCGAAGAACGGCGGCGCGTCTTTGATCTCGCAGTTGGACTTCTTCACTCCTGGATGGATGATGGGTACCTTCAACCAGGGCTACGTGTGCACCGAAGCGAATTCAGGTGGTGCTCTTGCGGGTCTGGTCCCGGTGGACGTCACCTACATTGCTGCCAACGAGGTGAAGAACGCACACAAGCTGTGCGACTGCAACGTGAGCGGCTGCAGCGGCGGCAACTTGTGCAACTATGGCGCCCAGTACATCACCCAGGACTGGTCGACCATTCTCAGCCAGTACACAAGCAACTCAACCGGTTTTGCGGCCTGCCTGGGTGGACGTCCGATCATCTTCGAGATGGAGCCGGATTGGTACCAGTACTACGCCGGTGGTCAGACCCAGGCTTGGACGCCAGCACAAGCAGGGACCAACATGACGGCTTTGGTCAATGCGCTGAAAGGCTCGTTGCCCAACGCGGCCTTCTCCATGGATATCTCGCCGTGGATTCCCAACAACGGCTCGGCCTGGTACACCAATTTCAACATGGGCCTGTTCACCTTCATCAGCACCTCGGGTGGGGGCACCGACGCCAACAATACGAAGATCCGGTCCAGCAACGCCATGACCTGGGCCGGGGTGCACGGGGTGACGGGCAAGCCGATCCTGGCCGATACGGGCTACGGAGCCGCCGGAGCCTCTGCGGGGGAAGATCCGAACTGGAACGTGGCCGCCAACATCAACGCACGTATCGCCGACGGCGTGATCTCGATCAGTCAGTACAACCCAGGCGGCAGTTGGGGCAATACGATCTCGAGCATCCGAGGTCAACTGAGTACGCCTTCCGTTTGCCCGTGATTTTGGGCTGGCCTAACGGTCAGGCCACGCTCGCATGGGCGTGGGCCGCGTCGAGCAATACCGATCGGTTGTGCTCGCGCGGTTTCCGTCTATAACCACGGGCGATGGAGATCCACGCATCTGATATGGGAACCCTCAAAGGGTTCCCATTCCCTCCCGCGACGGTGCGCCGCCGGCGAAGCCGGCGGGCTCCCCACGCGACTAGCCCCAAGACGCCCGCCCAACTTGGCTTTGCCATGCCTGCCGAATGGGAGCCCCATGAGGCCACCTGGTTGGGCTGGCCCCATTGCCGCAGCGACTGGCCGGGCAAGCTTCACACCATCGAATGGGTCTATGGCGAGATCGTGCGCAAGATCGCGGAGGGCGAGAAGGTACGTATTATCCTCGAAGGGCCGCAGAGAGAAGCCAGGGCGCGGCGGCTTCTTGCCCGAGCCCACGCCAACCTAGCCAACCTGGAGTTTTTTCGCGCCCCCTCGGATCGCGGCTGGTCGCGCGACTTCGGTCCCATCTGCGTGCGCAAGCCGGGGCCAAGACCCGAGGTCGCCATCGCCAAGTTCAAATTCACCGCCTGGGCGAAGTACCCCAACTGGCAGAAGGACAACCGCATCGCGGAGCGAATCGCCCGGCAGCGGGGCATGCGGCTCTTCCCGGTCGCGCGGAGGGGCGAGCCGGTTGTGCTCGAAGGCGGCGGCATAGACGTGAACGGCCGCGGCACCCTGCTGACCACGGAGGAATGCTTCCTCGACCAGGAGATCCAGTGCCGCAACCCCGGCATGGGCCGCGAGGAATACCAGAGCGTCTTCCGCGACACCCTAGGCGCCTCCAACGTCATCTGGCTGGGTCACGGGATCGCGGGCGACGACACCCACGGCCATGTCGACGACCTGTGCCGCTTCGTGAACCCAAGCACGATGGTCGTCATCCAGGAGAAGAACGAGCGCGACGTGAACTTTGCGCCCCTGCGCGAGAGCTGGGAACGGCTGCAAAGCGCGCGCTTGCAGGACGGGGCGCGTCCCGAGGTGATCGCCCTGCCGATGCCGGCGCCGCTTCTCCACGGCGATTGGCGCCTTCCGGCCAGCTACGCCAATTTCTACATAGCCAACGCCGCGGTCATCGTCCCCACCTTCAACGATCCGGCGGATCGCGTCGCCCTGGGAATCCTGGGCGAGCTCTTTCGCGACCGTCCCGTGGTGGGCATCCACGCCGTGGATCTCGTCCTGGGCTTTGGCACCTTGCATTGCCTGACCCAACAGCATCCCGCGTAACGTCTCGCGCCTGCTTCCTGGAAATATCGCGAGGCTCCGAGTAGTTATACGCCTTCGGAAATTTCCATTTGCCGAGGAGATCGTATGGACGTCCGTGTCATTAATGAAATGGTCCAACAGCAATCCGCTTTCGTCGAAAACCTGACCGCGGAAGTGGGCAAAGTCATCGTCGGCCAAAAGGCCATGGTGGAGCGCATCCTCATCGGCCTTCTCGCCGGGGGTCATGTGCTGCTGGAAGGCGTTCCTGGCCTGGCCAAGACCTTGACCGTCAAGACCCTGGCTGACTCTCTCGCCATGCGCTTCCAGCGGATCCAGTTCACGCCCGACCTTCTGCCCGCGGACATAGTGGGAACGGTCATCTACAACCAGAACCGCGGCGAGTTTGTGTCCAAGAAGGGGCCCATTTTCGCCAATCTGGTGCTGGCCGACGAGATCAACCGCGCGCCCGCCAAGGTGCAGTCGGCGCTCCTGGAGGCCATGCAGGAACGGCAGGTCACGGTGGGGGACGAGACCCACGCGCTGCCCGACCCCTTCCTGGTGATGGCCACACAGAACCCCATCGAGCAGGAGGGGACCTATGCGCTGCCCGAGGCTCAGCTCGACCGCTTCATGTTGATGGTCAAAGTGGGCTACCCCAGCAAGGAGGACGAGCGCTCGATCATGGACCGGATGACGTCGGGCACGACGGTGCGGGCTGCGCCGGTGGCCACGCCACGTCAGATCGCGGAGGCGCGCTCGGTGCTGAGCCAGATCTACATCGACGAAAAGATCCGCGAGTACATCGTCAACATCGTGCACGCCACGCGTGAGCCGAAGGCGTACGGTCTGGCGGAGTTGGCCGACTTCATCGAGTACGGCGCCAGTCCGCGCGCCTCCATCTATCTCAACTTGGCGGCCCGCGCGCACGCCTTTCTGCGCCGTCGGGGATACGTTACGCCTGAGGACATCAAAGCCATCGGCGTGGACGTGCTTCGCCACCGAGTCATCCTGACCTATGAAGCCGAAGCCGAAGAGATGACCTCGGAGCAGGTGGTGCGCAAACTGTTCGAGCGCATCGAGGTTCCCTAGACCGCGTCGCCATGCTGACCCGCGAGCTGTTGCGGAAGATCCGCACCATCGAGATCGTGACCGAGCGCCTGGTGCGCGATCGGATGGCGGGCCAGTACCATTCGGTGTTCAAGGGGGCAGGCATCGCGTTTTCCGAGGTGCGCCAGTACATCCCGGGTGACGACATCCGGCTCATCGACTGGAACGTGTCGGCGCGCATGAACGCCCCATACATCAAGCTGTATGTCGAGGAGCGCGAGATGACCGTGCTCCTACTGGTCGACATGTCGGCGTCGGGTCGCTTCGGTTCGGTGGGGCAGGAGAAGCGGGAGCTGGCCGCCGAGCTGGCCGCGGTGCTCGCCTTCTCCGCCATCCGCAACAACGACCGCGTCGGCCTCATCATCTTCACCGACCAGGTGGAGCGCTTCGTGCCGGCAAAAAAGGGCCGCAAGCACGTCCTGCGCGTGATCAGCGAGATCCTGTCTTTCGAGCCCCGCTCGCCCCGCACCAACCTGGCCCTCGGGCTGGATTTTCTAGGTCGGATCGCACGCCGGCGCGCGGTTGCCTTCCTGGTTTCGGATTTTCTGGCGCCCTCTCCACAATACGAACGCTCGCTGCGCATCGCGGCCCGGCGTCACGATCTGGTTCCGGTAGCGGTAACCGACCCGTTGGAGGAGCGAATACCGGCCGTGGGCTTGCTTGAGGTAGAGGACCCCGAGACTGGCGAGGTGTCGAACACC
>Ga0224520_1000103_pt1 | contig 28075 bp, 20 predicted proteins | sample CFST25metaG_2_FD_180684 | JGI IMG/M metagenome (GOLD analysis project Ga0224520, IMG submission 180684) | Peat soil microbial communities from Stordalen Mire, Sweden - C.F.S.T-25 | ecosystem: Environmental > Terrestrial > Soil > Wetlands > Peat | place: Sweden: Norrbotten County, Stordalen Mire... | reverse complement strand
CCGGCGCCTCTACGCACGCGTCCCGGAAGGACACGGAGGTTGCTCACATCATCCTCGACCATGCGCCCACGAAACTGATACCTGATCCAATTCTCGGCCTCCCCCAGCGGACATATTCGCCCAGCAAGGAGAAGGAGGCTCCCTTCGTTGCGGGCGCTGCGCTGGTCCCGTACAACGGCATGATGGACATGCTGGCGTGCCGCCGGAGCGGTGCCGAAATCGCCGCCCAGCCGTCCGTGTGGCTACGAGATGGTCCTAGGAAAAGGAAACCCCAGGGTGTGGAGCCCCTGGGGTCGTGGACCAGTACCACCTCAAGGAGGCGTCGTATGACAACCAGTCCAAGCAAGAGACTATCACCAGCCCGGTTGCCCGACCACTTCGGCAGCGAGTTTCAGGACATGACCGCCGGCGATCTCGAAGGCCTCACGCTGCGCCAGGTACTCGGCCTCGTCTTGTCGTCCTTGGGAGAATCCGAGCGCCGAGCCTTTCTTCTTCGCTCTCCGGGGGACAAAGGCAACGGGGCCTACGACCGGAGTGTCAGCGTCGGCAGCATTCCCGTCGAGATGCGCGTCCCGCGTTCACGCACCGGCGAGTTCAGGCCTAGCCTCTTGCCCGCCAAATACCAGCGGGGCTTTTCTGAGGACATGGAGTCCTTGCTGCTCGGTTTGCTGCTTTCCAGCCGCTCCATCAGCTCCGCCAAGACTGCCCTGCGACACCTTGGCCTGCCCGTCTCTGAAAAGGAGCTCGAAGCCGTCTCTGCCCAGCTGGTCGAAGAAATGGAACTGCGCAACAGCCGTCCCATCGAGCCAGACATGCTCGCCATCTTCGTCGACGGCAAGTACGTCGAGATCAGAGACAGCGACCGTATCCGCCCCGCCACCATCTACGTCGTCGTTGGCCTGGGCCGCGATGGCAAGAAGCGCGTCCTCTCCTGCATCTCCAAGCCCGGCCGCGAAAACCTCGAGGATTGGAAGAAGATCCTCCGCGGCCTGACCGAGCGCGGTCTCCGCCGTGTCATGGTCGTCGTCCAAGACGACTTCTCCGGCCTGCTCTCACTGAACAAGGGGCTCTTCCCCACCTCCGACGTCCAGCTCTGCATTGTCCACATGCAGAGAAACGCCAAAACCCATCTTCCCAAGGACGACGCGGCCGAGTTCCAGAACAAGATCCGGACCATCAAGACACTTTGGGACATCGAGGTCGCCAACAAACAATTCGATGAACTGTGCGACCGTTTCGCCAAAGTCGCCCCTGCCTTCATTGCCGAAATCCGGAAGAAACGCGACCACTATCTGGTCTTCCTCAAGTATCCCGACGGCATCCGCCGCTCGCTGTCTACGACTAACACCGTGGAGGCGGTCAACGGCCAACTGGAAAAGATCCGGCTGAACAGCGGTGGCTATTTCCAGTCCGAGGCGGTCCTCAAGCTCAAACTTGCAGCCACCCTCAGCACCCTCGAACAAACCCGTTGGGCCCATCCATCAGCTTCCATCGCGCAGGCCCTCCACCAGTTGAACGTCATGTTTCAGATCCGATTCGAGGACGAGGAGGCATGACCGTGGACACAACATTCTTGACAAGTGCCGCTTCGGCCAGCAACCGCTGGTGAACTAGCTTGTTCCACCACGGCAACAGCTGGCTGATCTCCTTGTTGCCGACTGCAGACGGGACGGCTTTCCCCCGGCTCGCTTGCCTCGCGTGCCGTTGCTCGCTCTTGCTCGCCATCGCGCCCTCCAGTCTCGCGCCCCAAAGTCTCGTCCTCTCCGTCGCGATGGCCAACTTCTTCACTATCCCTTCCGGATTCTCTGGCTACGACCCAGGCCGCAAGCTCCAACAGCGCCTCGGAAAGCAGATGAACTGGCCGCCCGTTGTGTTCCGCTGGTAACAGACGTGGCTTCAGATCAGTCCACGCCAGCGGTACGATCAGCCGCAGCTGCTGGTCGGTCTCGATCCGCACTGCGCGCGCACCGTAGGACCACTGGACCGCGACTTCTTCACCAAATCTCGGGTGGACTGGCAGCGTGATCTTCGCGCGGGACCACGACGTTGTCGTAGCCCGCCTTGCATTCTGTTGGGGTCTCTGGTCTCCTTGCCGCGACACACCTGAACCACGACGTTCGTGTCCAGTAGCAGCAGCTCTCGTCCTGTCATGAAAGCTCGGTGAGAAGCTCGTCGATTTCGTCATCCGTCTCGTCGCCCGGCCAGCGCCCCATGACCGCCGAGACCCCCGATCGCGGTCCCTGGGGCTTGTGAAGAGAACGGATGTCGAGCGCGGGCAGCAACGGCATAGGCACGCGCGACAGAACCAGCAGCCCATCCTCCGCCGCCTCGATCGCGTCGGCTTCGATGCGGAGGACGTCGCCGGACGTGCGGTACTTGGCCCACCCAGACACACGCGCCATGTGCCCCCACACCCTGCTCAGATCCTCGGTCGAAATCTGGTCACTCGCGACCACGCCACGCAGTTCCGTCCCGTCTTCCACGCGAACCGTGAACATGCGCCCCGTGTGCCGGAGCATTTCGATCTTGCCAACTATCATCACCCGCTGATCCGCTGGGATCTTCTGCTGTAGGCGCTCCAGCCTGTTCAGACCGGCTGCATCTACTCGAATCTTGGATTTCCCGTCGAACTCCAGTCCGTCGATGCCATGGCGAAACAGCTTGCCGAACGCCGCGAAGGATTTGACCAGCGCCCCGTCAAAGCGTTCGCTGGTCGCGTTTTCAGCAAGTGCGTCGTCGAGACTCTCCTCCAGTACGTCGATGGCCGTCTCGTTCGGGTCCAGTGCGGAAAAGAAGTCTCCCTGGGCGAAGCGGTCAGGAACCGCCTCGGCCAACGTGGGAGCCTCCAAGATCACCTGTGTGGAACCTGCCTCTAGTGCCACCAGATCCACGGCGCTCGCTTTTTCCAGCCACGCCGGCAGCGGCCCGAACACCGAACCTCGTCCCTCGGCGCGCAGGCGCACGGCCTGCTGGGCGCTGGGGAACTCGGGACTTACGACTTCGGGCCCTACACCCTGACAATAGTCCTAACTTTCGAAGGCAAGCGGTTGGCGAAAGTCGACCAGGGAGACTACGGAACCTAGACCTGCAAGCCGCCGGTCAGGCCAGCGGCGCGCCCGCGGAGCGTCCATCGACGAGCAGGGTGTGAATCCGGTGCGCCAGCTCGTCTACATCGAACGGTTTGACCACGTGCCCGGCAAAGCCCGCCTCGCGCGTACGTCTCAGGTCGTCCGGCTCCCCAAGGGCAGTCACCGCGAGGGCAGGAATCGAGGCACACCCTGGTACCAGGCGCGCCCCGCGAAGGAACTGGTAACCATCGATTCCGGGCAGCCCAATGTCGACCAGGAGCACGCCGGGCTGCTCCCGACCAAGCCAGTCCAGAGCTGCCTCGCCGGTCGCACAGGCTGCGACCGAGTAGCCCAGCATGCCCAGGCAGGTGGCGACCATCTCGCGGGCATCGTCGTTGTCTTCGACCACCAAGATGCGTGGCCCGGCTGGCGCAAGCGGGGCAGGCGCCTCCGCGGCCGGCGGCGGCGCGATGGTGGGCAACTCGACAATGAAACGTGCTCCCCGCCCCTGGCCCTCGCTTTCCACCCGAACACTGCCCCCGTGCAACTCGACCAGCGACCGCACGATCGACAACCCGATGCCCATGCCAGCCGGTCGAGACGCCCTGCCGGCCCCCTGTACGAATGGCGCGAACAGGCGTAGCAGAAGGCCAGGCTCGATGCCGATGCCCGTATCTTCGACGCTGAAGCACGCACTGTCGCCGTGGCGCTGCAGGCGCGCGGTGACCCGCCCCCCGGTTGGGGTGAACTTGAGCGCGTTCGACAAGAGGTTGATGGCGACCTGATTCATGCGCGTGGCGTCTGCGTTCACCCACAGGCCAGGCTCGAAGGTGCCTTCGAGGTGAAGCCCCGACCGGTTCGCATCCTCGTGCATGGTCCCCAGAACCTCCACCAGCAGACGGCCCAGGTCCAGCGGCTTGCGCTCGATGTTCAGTGTGCCTCGGGCGACGCGCGACAGATCGAGTAGGTCATCCACCAGACGCGCTTCGTGGCGGGCGTTCCTGTCGATGATGCGCAACGCGTTCTGCACGCGCTCATCTGCCGGGGCGATGGCCTTGAGCACCTGCACCGCCGAGGTTATGGGCGAGAGGGGGTTGCGCAGTTCGTGGGACACCACTGCCAGAAAACGATCCTTGGCCCGGTTTGCTTCCTCAGCCTCAGCCAGGGCCGCGTGCTCGCGCGCTAGCACCTCTTGCCGCTCGCATTCGGCCCGACGGTGCTCCGTCTGGTCGAGGACGAAAGCGACGACGCGCCCATTGCTGGCATCCAGGAGCGCTCCGCCCATCACGACATGCACGTGCGTTCCATCCTTGCGTACCCATTCTACTTCACACGCCCTGGACGAGCCCTGTGCCAGCAGTCGCTGCACTGTCGTCGGTTCGTCCGAGACGCGTTCCGGTGGCACCATCTCGGGCCAGCGGATCCGCCCTGAAGCCAAGTCCTGGCGATCGAAGCCGGTCAGGGCCAGGTACGCGTCGTTGGCGTCGAGAATGCGACCTTCCAGATCGGCCACCACGAAGCCGACCACGTTCGAGTCCATCAGACGGTGCAGGGCCTCGTCGCGCTGGCGAAGAACATCTTCCGAGCGCGCCTGTTGAATCTCTAGCGCCACCCGCGGCGCGAAGAACAGCAGCACCGATTCGGCCAACTCCACGTCGTCCAAGTCGCGGCGAAACAGGCCCACCAGGATACCGATGCTTCTGCCGTCGGCGTCGCGCAACGGCACGCCCACGTAGGCGTGAATCCCCATCTCGGCAAGCAAGGTGTCCTCAGGGAAAAGGCGCACCACGTCCTTGCTGTGTGCGTACACACGGTTCGCGATCACCTGGGCGCAAGGGGTTCCGGCCAGGGAATACGAGAACGGCTTGGCGCGCTTGCCGTCACCGAAGACTGAGACAATGTCCATGCTGGCACCGTCCAGACCCAGTTGGCCCACGAAGGCCACGTCGGCGCCCAGCACCACGGCCAGGCGGGCGGTCAACGTGTCGAAAAACGCTGTGCCTCGCTGACTGGAACTCTCATCGTTGACTGCACGGATCGCCTCGAACAGGCGCTGCTGCCAGGCTTGCCATTCCAGCAACTGATCGATGCGCGCGTGCAGATCACCCGCACGTTCAGCGGATTCCCGTGTGTCGCGCGCCTGCCGAGCGAACCTTTGACTCGCGTCCATGGCTGGCCCCCCTGGTCAGCATACCGCCGAATTCATCCTTGGCGAGTCCTATTTTGACTGGCTGCAAAGGTATGAGACGTCTCCGCCGGTACGCCGGACAAGAAGACGTGCACAGAGGGTGAATGGAAATTGGTATTCGGACCTCAGCTGTCCTCAATCGCCAGCAGGTTTCGGCTGCCGGCCGAGGCGGCAGAAGAAGAACAGGCCCGATCTTCTTCCTGCTGCGTCGCGCTTTCTCTTGTCTGAGGACGGAGATTGAGTCAGGGGCGCACCCCTATGGCTGGGGCGCAGACCACGCCGTCGGCAGGCGGCAACAGGCGCCGCACTTGCGCATATGAAGCCCGGGGCTGTCCTTGCGCACAGATGGTGTAGCGTAAGCTCAGACACAGACCAACCCTCCATGTCGTGCTGACCAAAAACTCATGCTCGACAGGCGGGCCTACGAGTTCTCTAGGACCACGCCCTCGATGATGTTGGCCACGTCTTCACAGCGGTCGGTGGCGGTTTCGAGCAGCTCGTAGATCTCCTTCCACTTGATGACAAAAATGGGGTCCTTCGCCTCTTTGAACAGCTTGGCGATGGCTGTCCGCAACTGCACGTCCGCCTCGTTTTCCAGTCGGTTGATCTCGACGCACTTCTCCAGAATCAAGGCCGGATTCTTCAGATTGCGCAGCCCGGAGAGCGCCTCGAGCACGCGTTCCGCCCCCTGCGTCAGCGTGCGCGCCAGGCCGGCCAATTCCGGCGTGGGCTCGTGAATATCGTACACCACCAGGTTCTGAGCCGCCGCCTCCACAAAATCCATCACATCGTCCATTTTCGAAATCAAGCGGAAGATGTCGTTGCGATCGATGGGCGTGATGAAGGTCTTGTGCAGACGCGCGACAACGCCATGGGTGATGTGGTCGCACTCGCTCTCGATGACCTTCATGCGCGCACTGACCACCCCAAAATCGGTCGTGCCCTCCGCCATCTCAAGGAAGGCGCGGCAGCCCTCCACGGTCTTTGCAGCGTGCTTCTCAAAGTCGTCGAAAAAGGACTCTTCTCGCGGGAGCAGGCGCATGTTCTGGGGCTGTATCGCCGAACCTGGCCGCGCTGTCAAACCTGAAACGCCCCCGCCGACCGTGGAATGGCGACCGCCAGTGTTTCATAGTGAGCGGGTGAGCAAGACACCCAAACCAGCCCCCAAGGGCCGTATCGTGGCCCTGACCCGCACCCGCGCCCAACTCGACCGCTTCCGTCGCAGCCGGCGCGCCGACGCGCTTTTTGCGGCGACCGATCCGGCCAGCGCCATTCGCAGCCTGCCGGCCGACGAGTTCTTCTATGTCGTGCACGAGCTGGGTTTTCCCGACGCCCTTGACATCATGAGCCACGGCACGGCCGAACAGGTGCAAGGGGCGCTTGACCTCGCCATCTGGGACCGCGACCGGATCTCCGCTGGGCGCGCCGACGAGTGGCTGGAAGCCATAGCGGAGGCACCCTACGAAACCGCAGCCGCCTGGGCGAGGGGCCTTGATGTCGAGCTGCTCGCCTTGCTGATTCGCCAGCGCGCTCGTATCTACGACTTGTCGCTGGAGGAACCCCCTGACGAACCCGAGGGCAGCCTCTTTGACACGCCCGATCGCCTCTTCACTCTGGAATTGCTGGGCGATGAGCAGACCCAGCGGACGACCCGGCACCTGATCGAGAACCTCTACCGCGCAGACCAAACCATGATGCGCCGGTTCCTGGTCGGCATGCGCTCGGAAATCGACGTGGAACTTGAGGAGACTGCTTTCCGCTGGCGATCGGGACGCATGGCCGACCTGGGTTTCGTGGATTTCTACGAGGCGCTCGAGGTGTATCGCGAGCTGAACCCGGCCAGCGTGCAACCCGAGACAGGCCCGGTCGGCTCCGGCCGGCCGCGCGACGAACCGGCTGCAGACAGCCACCTGCTGCGCCTGCCCCTTGTCATGGCCGATCGCCTTGCGGACACGACGCCGTTCGCCCGCGCCGTGGCAGGTCTGACGTCAGCGGCAGAGGCGGCCGACTTGCACGCCAACCTGGTGGCGCTGTGCAACCGGGTCCTGTCCGCAGACCGAGTCTCGCCCGGAGACGACCCGGAAGTGGCACGCGTGCTCGCGCGCGTGGCGGCTACGCTCGACCTGGCTGTGGAGTTCCTCAGCCGAGGGGACGATGCCGCTGGCGTGGTTGCCGTGCGCCGAGTCCCGTTGACCAAGCTCTTCCGTCTGGGCGTCAGCCTGGTGGGCAAACTGCAAAAGCTCGCACGGTCGCTCGTGCGCAACAGCCCCTTTGCTGCACTTCGGCCCGCGGTCGACCTGTGGGAGCCTGAGGACGCCGAGGTCATCGGCGCCCTGACCAGGTTGCGCCCCCTCTTTCCCCGCCTGCTCGACCAACCGCCAAGCGCAGGCGAGCGTCCCTTTGGAAGCCTCCATGACCTGGCCACGGCCACGACCGCTATGGAACGAGCCGGGGCAGCCCTCGCGCTTGTGGTGGGCCTGGGCGTGCGGCCGGAACATATTTCGCCTGCCCGCCTGGGCGTCATGGGCATCGCTGATCCCGCTATTCTGGACACCGGCCTGCTAGCGCGAACCGTTCTGGTCCGCCTTCTGCTGGGACAGGCGCCAGGCCCTGTCGAACCCCTGCCGGACGAGGCCATTTCATCGTTCAAGGAAAAGTTCAGCAACAGTACACAACACGTTGAAACAATGGCACAATCAGCAGCCACGATTCTGCAATCCGCGGCCCCAGGGGCGCGCTTCACGCCAGCCACCGAGGCGGTCGCTACTCGATGGCTGCATAGCCTCGCGCCGCTCGGACCAGTCCTGATTGCGGACCGGTCGAACCGCAGCCCGCGATAGCGAAGCCGGTGCGGACATCCCTTGACACCGATGGCCAGCCCGCAGTACGTGGAAGCGCTACCAGATAGGCTGCGGCCGGGAAGTCGGGAATAAAGTCCCGGCGTGTGCGGTTTGGCCCGGGGTATCACAGGCGGCTCCGACTGAACAATTCAATGAGGATCAAATGCCAGAGCTGATGATTCAGGTTGAGAACCTCACCAAGGTCTACGGCGCCACGCGCGCCGTAGACGACGTCTCGTTCAACGTGCGCAAGGGCGAGGTGCTCGGGTTCCTAGGCCCCAACGGCGCGGGCAAGTCGACCACGATGAAGGTGTTGACCTGCTACTTGGCGCCCACCGGCGGCCGGGCGAAAGTGGCGGGCTTCGACGTCTTCGACGACTCGTTGGAGGTCCGCAAGCACCTCGGCTATCTGCCTGAAGACACCCCGCTCTACAAAGACATGACCGTGCTCGAGTATCTGCAGTTCGCGGCGGCCATGCGGGGCATGGCTTCCGACCGCAGCGCGAAGCGCATCAAGGAAATTGGCGGCCGGTGCGGCCTGCATGAAGTGGCAGGTAAGTTGGTGGGCGAGCTGTCACGCGGCTACCGGCAGCGGGCGGGATTGGCGCAAGCCATGCTCGACGACCCGGACATCCTCATCCTCGACGAGCCTACCAGCGGGCTCGACCCCAACCAAATCGTCGAAATTCGCCAGCTCATCAAGGAAGTGGGCAAGGAGAAGACGGTCATCCTGTCAACCCACATCCTGCCGGAGGTTCAGGCCACCTGCAGCCGCATCCTCATCATCAGCAGCGGCAAGCTGGTGGCCGACGGCACGCCCGATGAGCTGCGTGCGCGGGAAAGAGGCAGCCGCTACCGCCTGGTGATGGAGGCCAGCGGGACTACTGCGGAGGCCGTCAAGGCGCGTTTGGTAGGCATCAAGGGTGTGTCCCGCTGCGAACCCGTGCGGGGCGAAGACGGGGCCCACTCCTTCACCCTGGACGCGGCTGGCGATGAGGATCTGCGCAAGGTCCTGTTCCGCGCCGCCGTGGACAACAAATGGACGCTGCTGGAGCTGCACCGTGAAGCCGTCAGCCTGGAAACCGTGTTCCGCAACCTGACCACCCGGGAAGAGGTCAAGTCATGAACGCCGCCCTCACCATCGCCAAACGGGAAATTCGCACCTACTTCAACTCGCCCATTGCGTACATCGTCCTGACGGTGTTCCTGCTGCTGGCGGGCTACCTCTTCTTCGGCTCGCTCTTCATCGAGCGGCAAGCCGACCTGCGGTCCTATTTCAATCTGATGCCGCTCTTGCTCGCCTTCATCGTCCCTGCCATGGCCATGCGACTTATCGCCGAGGAGAAGGGCAGCGGCTCTCTGGAGATGCTGATCACAATGCCGGTGCCCGACTGGCAGGTCATCGTCGGCAAGTTTCTGGCGGGAATGGCCCTGCTGGCGGTGATGGTGGGCCTGACCTTGTGCTACGCCGCTACTGTCATGGCCGTTGGGCCACTCGACAAAGGGCCGGCCATAGGCGGGTATCTGGGCGTCCTACTCATGGGAGGGACCTACATGGCTATTGGCGTCATGGCGTCGACCTTCACCCGCAATCAGATCGTCGCGTTCATTATCGCCTTCGCCATCTCGTTTGCGCTCTATCTTTTCTACCGCCTGTTGCCCTTTACGCCTGAGTCCCTCAGGCCTGTGCTCTCTTACCTGAGCGTCGAGTCCCATTTTGAGGCCATCAGCAAGGGCGTCATCGATTCGCGCGACATCATCTACTACCTGTCCGTGATGGTGGTCTCTCTGGTCATCGCCACGGTTTCCCTCGAGTCTCGGAAGTGGAAGTGAACCATGTCGACCACATCAAGCAAGAAGCGAGCCTACGCCTCCAGCGCCCTCCTCTACGCCCTCTTTGTCGTCGGCGCGATTGTGCTGATCAACTTGATCAGCACGCGGTTCTTCGGCCGCATCGATTTGACCGAGACCAAGGTCTACACCCTGTCGCAGGCCTCACGGGACCTGGTAAAGAAGCTCCCAGACTTCCTCACAGTCAAAGCCCTGATCTCGTCGGACCTGCCCCCAGAGATGAAGACGTTGTCGCGCTACGTGCGCGACCTGGTCGATGAGTACCGTACCAGCTCCAATGGGAAGTTCCGCTGGGAGGCGCTGGACCCGGGCGCGGACAAGAACCTTGAGCAAGAGGCTAGTCGCTGCAAGATCGACAAGATCCAGATCCAGGTCCTGCGCGGCACCAAGTTCGAGATGGGCTCCTACTACTTGGGCCTGTGCTTGCTGTACGGCGACAAGATGGAATCCATCCCGCAGATCGGCCGAGCCGAGGGTCTTGAGTTCGAGATATCGTCGCTCATCAAGAAGCTGACAGTGAAGAAGAAGAAGATCGCTTTCACCACGGGCCACGGTGAGTCCGACACCAACCAGGGCTTCCGTGCCCTCAAGCAGGTCCTAGAACAAGAGTACGACCTGACTACGGTGAACCCGTCGACAACCGAGATCCCCGCTGACGTGGACGCCCTGGTCATCGGCGGCCCCAAGCAGGCCCTTGACGAGAAAGGCCAGCGCGAGATTGACCGCTTCCTGATGACCGGCCGCGGTGCCGTCGTTCTCGACGACGGCATGGCTGTCAGCTCGCCCAGCCAGCAGCAGTTTGCCCAGGCTGGGATGGGCCAAATCAAGATGGTGCAGATCAACCAAACCGGCCTGGACAAGCTTCTCGAGACCTATGGCTTCAAGGTTGGTCAGGACGTGATTGCGGACAATGAGGCGGCCATGCCCGGCCTGGTCGAGATGGGTGGCGGACGACGCGGCCTGACGCAGCTCCCGATATGGGTGGGCGTGCAGATCCCCAAGAGCCAGACCATTTCCATCCTGGATGGCATACGGGGTCTGGTTTTCCCGCTGGCCAGCACGGTCGACCTGGTGGGCCCTCTCGCAGGCGGCAACCTGCCCGCAGGGGGCAAGCTCTGGAAGCTGGCATCCTCAAGCCCAAGCAGTTGGAAGCACGCAAGTTTCTTCCTCCTCAACCAAGCCACCAAGCTCGAGGAATCCAAGGACCGTGGCCCGTTTTCCTTTGGCTACGCCTATCAGGGACCGCTCAAGAGTGCATTCGTGAAGGGGCCCGAGGCCGGGGTATCCACGGCCGAAAAGCAGCCCCCCTCCGAATCGCAGAAGCCCGTGCGTCTGGTGGTCATCGGCGATTCGGACTTTGCCAACGACGACTACGTCCAACTTTCGCGCGCCTTCCCCTTCTACGAGGCGGGCGCGTTCATGCTCCACAACGCCATCGGCTGGACCGTGGAGGATGAGGCCCTCATCCCGCTCCGTTCCAAGTCGATGGGAAACCGCCCCCTGGGGGTGGTTTCCGAAGCCAAAGCCAGCACGCTCAAGTGGGTCAACATCCTGGGCTTGCCGGTGCTGTTCTGCGCCTACGGGGTGGTCCGCTGGCGCCTACGCCGCATGGCCCGCAGCTCTCAGACCATCTAGCCAGTCGAGGTAGCCCATGAATCGAAAAGCCCTGATCGCCGGTGCCATGTTCGCCGGCCTTGTTCTCGTCACCATCGGCCTTCTGCGTGCGCCCGAAAAGGGCACCCGGCCCGCCGGGGAACGTCCGCGTCCCATCCCCAAGCTCAAGACGGGCGACTTCGATACCCTGGAAGTGACCAAGGGCGGCGCCACCACCGTCATCAAGAAACAAGGCGATGGCTACCAGATCGTGAAACCGATCGACTACGCCGCGGACAAGGACAGCGCCAAGTCAGCCTTCGAAGCCATCGAGAAACTCGACTTCCACGACATCGTCTCCGACCAGAAGAGCCGACACAGTGAGTTTGAGCTAGCGGATGGTGGTCTGCGCGTGGCGGTAAAGAAGGGTGACAAGCTCCTGGCCGACCTGCACGTGGGCAAGGCCGCGAACGACGAGACCCTGCTGCGCCTCGAGGGCAAGGACGACGTCTGGGCAGCGACCGGATTCTTCAAATACCAGTTTGACAAAGAGATGCTCGGCTGGCGCGACAAGCACATCGCCAGATTCGAGGACAGGGACGTGGAAAAGATCGAGGTCACCCACAAGACGCGGGGTCGAATCGTGATATCGAGGCCTGCTCCCACCGACGCAGGCGCGGCGCCTGAATGGCGCGTCGTCGAGTCCAGCGTGAAGGTCGAGCCCTTTGACAAGAGGATGGCCACCGACGTGGCTACGACGTTCTCCACTTTGCTGGCCAGTGAGTTCGTCGACGACGCCAAACCGGGGGAGACCGGCCTGGACTCGCCAGAAAACACCATCACGGTCTCGCTCCGCAACGGCAAGCAATATCGGGTGCTGATTGGCAAAAAGAAGGGCGCCGACGATACCTATATCAAGATGGCTGACAAGCCTCAGGTGTTCCTGATCAAGAAGTACACCATCGAGCAGCTCAGCAAGCGCCCGATGGACTTCCGCGACAAGGCCGTCTGCAACCTGACCGCCGGCGAGGTCACCGAAGTCACGGTGGCGCGGGACAAGGATTCTTTTGTGCTGACCAGACCCCCTGGCAAGACCGGAGACGACGCCTGGAAGCTCACCAAGCCGGCCGGTACACCCGCGGACATCTCGAAGGCCAACGCGATCGCGGGCTTCTTCCTTGACTGGAAAGCGCAGGGATATGCCGAAGACAACTCCCCCAAGACGACCGGCCTGGCCAAGCCGGCCATCACCATCAGCGTGAAGTCGAACGTCAAGGGCCATGCCTGCGCGCTGAAGGTCGGGGGCGAAACCGCTGACAAGAGCAACTACTACGTCATGGCGAACAATCAGCCCGATATCTTCGTGGTTGGCAAGTGGGCGATCGATCGCATTGCCGTCAAGCTGGACGAGGTCAAGAGGAAGTAGGGGCAGCTGGCCTTCCAGCCCAGCGCAGGTAGGCGAACGTACACCGTCAGCGGTGGCGGCAACGCTGCCCCTCGTGCAGCGGCCTGCGTGCACCCTGCGCGTGAGCGTGAGCGGTAACGTGAGCGACCAGCGTGGTGCGGCCTGTGTGGGGCGGCTCGCGTGTGCTTGAGCGGCCCGCGGCACGCGGCCCGCTCTTCGCCTCGCGGGTCCCGCCCACGAACTCGCTCACGCCCTCGCCCACGCGACCCGCGATCCGCGGGCCGGCCTTCGGCCGGCCCCGAATTTCCCAATAGGCCGTAGCCAGCGGGCCCTACAGGCCCTTCTTCACGACATACGAGAGAAGCTCGACGGTGCGGCAGCTGTAGCCCCACTCGTTGTCGTACCAGCTTACCAGCTTGAAGAAGTTCGGGTTCAGCTCCATGGAGCTGCCCGCATCATAGATGCTGGAACGCGGATCGTGAATGAAGTCGCTGGAGACCACCTCATCCTCGGTGTAGCCCAGGATGTTCTTCAGGTAGCTCTCGCTGGCCTTCTTCATGACCGCGTTGATTTCCTTGATGCTGGTCGCCTTCGCGGTCTTGAAGGTCAGGTCGACCACGGACACGGTCGGTGTGGGCACGCGGATTGACATACCGGTCAACTTGCCCTTGACCTCAGGGAGCACCAACCCAACCGCCCGGGCGGCGCCGGTGGTCGACGGGATCAGGTTGATGGCGGCAGAGCGGCCACCCTTCCAGTCCTTCTTGGACGGACCGTCCACTGTCTTCTGGGTGGCGGTGTACGAGTGTATCGTGGTCATCAGGCCCTCGGTCAAGCCGAAGCCCTCCTTGAGCACGACGTAGACCACCGGCGCCAGGCAGTTGGTGGTGCAACTTGCGTTGGAGATCACGTGGTGCTTGGCGGGATCGTACTTTTCGTTGTTCACGCCCATCACGAGCGTGATGTCTTCGTTCTTGCCCGGAGCCGAGATGATGACCTTCTTGGCGCCCGCTTGGATGTGGCCCTCGGCTTTGGCCTTCTCGGTAAAGAGTCCGGTCGATTCGATGACGACGTCAACGCCCAGGGCCTTCCACGGCAGCTCAGCCGGGGACTTGGCGCTGACGACCTTGATCTCCTTGCCATCGACCAGAAGGATGTCGGCGTCCTTGTCGGGGACCGACCTCTTCGAGCCGACTTGACCTTCGAACTTGCCCTGCGTCGAGTCGTACTTGAGCAGGTAGGCAAGGTTGTCAGCCGGGACGATATCGCCCACGGCGACGACCTCGAAGTCCTTGCCGAACAGCCCCTGGCTGTAGAGAGCACGGAACATCAGTCGACCGATGCGTCCAAAACCGTTGATCGCGATTCGAGTGGCCATCTTTTCTCCTCTATGCGGCGCCGAAGCGCCATGTAATCCCCATCCTACCCGCCGCCGTTCGCGCAAAATGTAGCACAGGTTCGGCGTGCGCGAGTCAAAGGCTTTGCCACCCTGCGACTATTCACATGGGAACCCTCAAAGGGTTCCCATGCCCTCCCGCGATGGTACGCCGCCGGCGGAGCCGGCGGGCTCCCCACGCGACTAGACGCGGTTGGACTGGCACTTCTCGGACGGCATACTAGCCACTCATGCCACCGCCCGTGCTTTCAGCCGATGCCGTGGTCGCCGCCGCGCGGGCCTGCCAGTTCGCGATGGTCGGGGTGGCGCCAGCGGCTCCTTTGAACCCGGCACCCTTTCTGCGCTGGCTTGCCGCAGGCTACGGCACAGGACTTTCAGCCATGCGCAGGCGGGTGAGCGAGCGGCTGGACCCGGGGGCTGTGGTGCCAGGCGCGGCCACCGTGATCGCGCTGGGTATCCCGTATGGGGCCGGTCAGGACACCTCGGGCAGGCTCGACCGACCGGTGATCGCCCGCTACGCCCGCGGTCGTGACTACCACCTGGTCCATCGCGACCGCATGCGCGCCCTCCGCCGCAAATTGCTGGAGATGGACCCGACTTTGAACACCTACGCGTGCGTTGACGCGGGCGTGGCCATGGAAAAGGCGTGGGCCGAGCGCGCGGGTCTGGGATGGATCGGAAAGCACGGCGTCCTGGTCAGCCGGCCGCACGGCTCGTGGTTCACCCTGAGCGTGATGGTGATCAACCGCAGTGTCGATCGCTACCACGAGCCCCACCCCCGGTTGTGCGGCGATTGCGACCTTTGCCTGCGCGCCTGTCCGACCGGCGCATTCCCCTCTCCCGGCGTGCTCGATGCGCGGCTGTGTCTTTCCTATCAGACAGTGGAGAACCAGCACTCGATCCCGGTCGCGCTTCGTGCGGCACTGGCCGGGCGGGTCTTCGGCTGCGACGCTTGCCAGGAAGTCTGCCCCTTCAATCACAGTGGGCTGCCTCCCGGCGATCCCCGGCAGGCCGCGCGGCCGCTCGGGCTCATGTCGGCAGCGGAGATTGCGACGCTCGGTCGCGACGAGTTTGCCCGTCTGGCCGCCGGCACCCCCATGGCGCGTGCGGGCTACGATGGCTTGCGCCGCAGCGCCGCTCTGGCGCTGGGCCCCGATGGGCGGCCGTGCGCCCGCGCCGCGCTCAAGCGGCTTGCTGTTGATGCGAGCCCGGTCGTGGGCGAGGCCGCGCAGTGGGCTCTCGATCACGGTAGGCAGGCACAAACTTGAGCAGCGATACGATGCTGTCCTTTAGTCTCCAACAGCGAGACTGCATCCTCCTCTTCCTCTCTATTCGTCGCCCGCGGCGGGTCGGCAAGAACACCCTATCGTGCCGCCACAGAACGTCGAGGTACCACGGTGTTCACGACGGATCTGGCGTGATCGGTCGGTCCGGATCCTGCCCTGCGAAGGCGTGGCGTGAACTTGAGGTCGAGTCAGATTCTGGTTGGTCAGAGGGAAACAGTCGGGCCAAGGCCGCGCGCAGCTCGTGCACCAAATACGGTTTGGGCACGCTGCCGTCGAAGCCGAAGTCCGCCGGCCGGGCCATCACGTCGTCACCGGCGCAGCCACTCGAGGCCAGGACCTTGATGGTGGGATCGAGCATCTTGAGCCGATGCACGATCTCCTTGCCTCCCGGTCCGTCGGGAATGGCGACGTCCAAGATCGCCGCCCGGAACGGCTGTCCAGAGGCTAGCGTGAGCTCGGCCAGGGCCACTGCCTGCTCGGCATTTCTAGCCAAGGATACTTCATAGCCGGAACGGCGCAGGATCGCGGCTGCGAAATTCAGAATGGAGGCCTCGTCATCCAGCACCAGCACGTGGCCTCGCCCCTGGAGGACGTCGGCAGTGGACAGGGTCATGGCCTGGGTCTGGGCTGGTGCCCTGGGCAGCCAGATGTGAAAAACCGAGCCCGTGCCCACCTCAGACTCCGCTTCGACACACCCCTCGTGCTTGCGCACGACCGAGGCGACGGTAGCCAGGCGAAGACCACTGCCCTGGGGTTTAGTGGCAAAAAATGGATCGAAGATCCGCGACAGGTGCTCCCCGCGGATGCCGTTCCCCGTGTCGCGCATGGAAATGTGAACATGGTCTCGGGCCGGCAGATGCTTGGGCATCGCCGCAGAAGGCACGTTCTCCACGCGAACATCGAGGCGCCCTCCCCGGGGCATGGCCTGCTTCGCGTTGAGCGTGAGATTCTCGATCGCCTGTCCTATCTGGTTCTCATCCACGTCGCAGAACCAAGTTTCCGGTGATGAGGCGAACGACACCTCGCAATCGGAACCGCGGGTCGCAAGGACGACCGCCTTGCGCACCAACTCATCCACGGGCTGGGTCCTGCGCAGGGGTGCGTCCCCCTTGGCAAGAGCGAGCAGTTGCTGGGTCAAGGCACGGGCGCGCCCGAACACGGACAAGGCATGGCTCAGGCTCTCTTCCGCCTCGCGCGCGTCCCGAACGCGCAAGGATTCCTTGGCCGAGTCCAAGTAGGCGAACACGCTCGCCAAGAGATTGTTGAAGTCGTGCGCAATCCCCCCAGCCATAACCCCGAGCGATTCCAGACGCTCCGTCCGGAGCATCATAGCCTCCAGGGCCCGTTTGACCGTGATGTCGACCACCGCGATGATGCGGCTGTCGGAACCGAGAGGGAGCAGACTCGCGGAGAAGAGCCCCAGCAAGACAGTTCCGTCCTTGCGGCGGTATTCCGCTTCCAAGCCGTGGATGACCTTCTTGGCCTCCAGTTCCTGCCACAAGGAAAGGCGCACATCCGGGTTGACCCACAGGTTGATTCCGTCGGACAGGGTAGTCTGGCCGATGACCTCCTCGCGCGCATAGCCGGTTTGCGCCAGAAACGCCTCGTTGGCGTCAAGACAGACACCATCAGAGCGGCGCGTGATGAGCATGGCCACGGGGCCGGTGCGAAAAGCGGTGACCGAGCGCTCTTCATTGCGACGAAAGGCCTCCTCGTCGCGCTTGCGGTCCGTGATGTCCCGAATCGCGGCTAGCACGCGAACCTCTCCGCCAATGGTGCCTAGGCGCAGACCCACCTCTGACCAGAAACAGGCTCCGTCGCTCCGGCGCGATCGCCATTCGAAGAGGTGCGGTCCCTGCTCAACCGCTCGTTTTCCCCACACCCGGGCATGCTCCCCATCGTAGGGTGGAATCCCCTCGGAGAGATCGGCGATCGAGCACGCCGCGAGCCGATCTCGGCCGTACCGGAACATCTCGCAGGCGCGTTGGTTGCAATCCACGATGCGAGCGGTTGCCATGTCGTGCACGAAGATGGCCTCGTTCGCGTTGTCGTAGATCGCCTGAAGCTCCTCTGCCCTGGCGCTGAGCGATGCATGTCGTTCCTCGACGGCCCGGTCCCGGCGTCTGAGAGCCCCATAGAGCACACCGGCGGTCAAAACCACGAAGAGCCAGACCTTGCCCGCATTCAACGCAACCACGACCTCGGGATCGTTGCTGAGATGCGCAGCCAGCCCATCGGAAAAGGCGATCCACAGGGCGGAGAGGACGACGTACCCACCCACGATGAGGAGCAGCCTGGAGCGCAAGAAATCCTTCATGGCCGTAGGAATCGAATCTTCGACTGTGGGCCCGGAAATGGCAACCAGCCTTCTTGCGCCGATGGCCACGCCGTGTCGGCGAACCCACGGTGGGGCGTGGATGGCCAAACCTCATCTCCCCCTGCGCCGTGCGCGGTCGACTCGTATGGAACCATGTTGGGCTTGTGACGAGCCCCTGCCTTTCGCGAACCTCACCCCTGTAGCAGCGCTTCGAACGCTGCTCGCACCGGCCCGCTTTCAACCATCGCAGCATGGCGGAGCATACCGGCCAGTCCGGGGGTCTGGCGGCCCTGCAGATAGCGCAGAGCGGTTTCGCCCACCGCACCCGGCCACTGCCGGACGACGTCGAGCAGAAACAGACCCGCCTCAAGTGTGTCGATCTGACCAATGGCATCCAGGGCTGCTTGACGAGCCTCGGCGTCAGCAGACTCGCGAAAAAAGCGCGTCAGCGACGCCAAAGCGTCACGAAAATGCAACGCGCGCAGGGCCTGTACGGCTTCCCGGCGGACTGTCGGATCGGAGTCGGCAAGCGCGCGCCTCACGATACCGAAGCTGCGCCGGTGCGGGGTGCGACCCGCAGCGGAAGCGGCGGCAGCCCGTACCAGGGCTGCCGGATGGGTCGCTAGTTCTTCAATCGGTCGAAGAACCTCGTAGACCATGACCTCACCGAGAGCGAGAGCGAGTTGCGCGCTGCGGCTGGCGTCGTCCAGGCTGAGGTCTTCATCCGCAGCTACCAGCAAGGCCCGCAGCGCTGCGCGGTTGGCTGCGATCAGGGCCTGAGGCGCGACCACCAGGCGCGCCAGCACCCAGACCGGATGTCCGGCCAGCTCCCACTCCACCAAGTCTTGCAGCCAGACATCGGGATAGGCGTCCTGGCGGCGCAAGTGTTCCGAGGGAGGCGGCTCGATCGGCGGGCTGGGGCTGGACCCACGCCGGCGGGCGGCAAGCTCGGTGTAACGGGCCTTCTTCGCTGCGGGAAGATCCAGTTCGGCCAGCGCGCTGTAGAGACGTCCAATCATGTGCAGGTCGCCCAATGACGCCGCCACGTCGATGCTTGCGACCAGCGCATTCTCCGATACCTCGGGAGCACCGTTGGCCAGCGAATTCTGGCGCGCGGCTTCGTGCCACAGGGAAACGGCCCGTTGCCGATAGGCGCGCTCGTACCTCAGCCCAAGGCTCACGCTGAAGTCCGCCGCTTCACAGGCCAGCTGGGCGGCCGCATGCCATTCGCCGACTGCTGACGCGAATTCGAGAAAATCGTCGTAGTACTGCAGGACCAGCAGGCGCTGCTCGCCGCCAGCCAGGAGGCGGATCGAATTGAGAGTGCCCTCGGCCACGTTTTCGAACGAACCCGCATCTTTGCCAAGACGGAGCAGGACCCCGTAGCAGTCGAGCGCACGTTCACGTTCGCCCCGAGTCTCGAAGTCGTCGGCGCACCCTTCCAACAGGCGCTGAGTGGTGGCGGCTTCAGCACGCGCCTGCTTGTTGTCCCCCAACTGTCGTAGCACGCGGGCCAAGTTGAAATGCACCAACGCCGTCTCGTAGGGATGGCCGCGCAGCCGCTCGTGTCCCAGGCTGGCCCGCCACTCGACCACCGCTCCCGGCGCGTCCCCCGCCCTCTCCAGGGCCATGGCCGCCGATGCGGGCAGCCCGGCGGTGTGAAAGACCGCGGCCGCGTCTTGAAAACGCCCCAAAAACTCGGCGCAAAGAGCCCATTCAAAGGGACTGCTGGTCGGGTCGAAACAGCGCTGCGCCTCGTCGAAGCGCCGCAGGGCCAGCAGCGAGATGCCACCCATGTGTCGTTTGCCCAGCTCTCGGCAGGCGGCCAGCATCCCAGCAAGCCACTTCTCGTAGACACCACCTAGAGCGCGGACATTGTTCAACAGCCGGCGGTAGCACCCGAGCGCCTCGGCCGGCCGGCCTTCGCGCAGGGCCCGCTCTGCCTGTTCCTGCAAGTCCGATTCCTCTCGGGTAGGCATGGTGCTACCCACGGGATTCGGCTCCAGATGCGTCGCCCGTCACGGCATTGACCAGCGCAAGGGCCGCGCGCCGCGAGTCCGCTGGGCGGGCCAGGGCCTCGGCCGTCACCAGCCGGTGGCCGCGCAGAAGCGGCAGGTAGTCGAGGGCCAGCTCGGGCGGCGGAAGAACGAACACGCCGTAGAGCGAAGCCAGACGCGCCAGGCGCGCGACCGTCGACCGCGGGATGTGGCACTGCCCATGGGTGATGATGGTCAGAGAGAGAGCCTGTTCTCCCTCGGCCCGTAGCTCCCCTAGCAAGTCGTCAAAGGCCCGCGCGTAGTGCCGGCCGTGCTCCGAGCGAAAACAAAAGAGGTACGGCAGATCCGCCCCGCCCAGGCCGGCCGCGGGCACGCGCCGATGCATGCGGCTGTCGAAAAAGCGCAACCACACGAGGTTGCCCATGAGCGACAGCTTCTTGGCCAACGCCACGGCAAGCCCGCGCGCGAACACCTCGCGGGCTCCGCGCATCGAGGCGCTGCCGTCGATCAAGATGCCGTGGACCTGCCGCCGCTCGTCCCTGGGCCGTTCGTGACCGTAGTAAAGCAACTCGTCGGACAAGGCCTTGACCGCGAACACCTCAGGGTCATGCGCCAACTCGCTCGACAGGAGCGCGTCCAAGGGACCCCGCCGTTCCACCGAAGCGTAGCCGTCCACGGCAAAGGCCTGTGGCGATCCCCGTCGCCTGGTTTCCAGAAACGATGGCAGGAGGTCGAGGCAGAAGTCCAGCCCGCCAGCACCGCGCGGTACCGAAAAGAGTTGGTACAGGCCAGCCAGGTCAGGTGCTCCCGCGCCAGGCGCGAAATAGCCCAGCAAGCGGAGCGGCCCCAGGTCGAGCAGATCGATCCGCGCAAGAATGCTGGCCCGCTGTTCGACCAGACAGTCGAGAAACCCCGCAACCCAGTGGGTGTTCCATTCGCCAGCCAATTCCGCTGTCGCGCGGTCGTAGTGCGCCGAAACCAAGGGCAGCAGGGTCGGTTCGCGAGGAACCTTGGCCTGCGCGGCCCACCGGCGGGTCGCATCGGTGACAAGGCGCGCGAGCAGGATCGCGACGATCTCGTCACGCAGCGGGGATCGGTCCAGGAGCGGCAACGACTCAGAGCGCGCCACGTCTTGCAGAAGGCCGTGGTAGGCGGTCGCGGGACCGTCGGGCACTGCAGGCTCGGCAGCCAATTTCGCGCGTTCCGTAGGACGGGCAAGCAGAAAGCCGAGGTCGTGGACCACAAGCAGCGGCAACTCCAGCCCGAGTCGCGCTAGTCCGTTCCACCAGGCCACGGCCTGCATGCCAGCGCCCGCCTCGTCTGGCCTAACGTAAGCGCGTGACAGGGTGGCAAGCTGGCGCGCCAACTCGCGCTCGGCGGCTTCGGCTGTGGCAGGCGACGGCACGACAGGGTAATTGTACCGCCGCCACCCGCCACCGTGCGCGCGGGAAAACCGCACGCCAGGGCCCACCGGCCAGCCCCACGTCGAGGTCAGAGAGAGACCACAGCTCCACTGACCCGATCAACTGCACAATCCGCTCCAAGAAACTGGCCTTTCCACTCCTCAGCCATGACCGGGGAGCTCCCCTGAAGGGGGCACTCGTCAGGGCTGCCCGGCCGCGCGCCTCCGAGCCGATTCCAGGGTATTGGCCAGCAGCATGGCAATGGTCATGGGCCCGACGCCGCCCGGGACCGGAGTGATGGCGCCGGCGCGCTCAACTGCGGCTGCAAATTCCACGTCGCCCACCAGCTTGCCATTGGGCAAGCGATTCATGCCCACATCGATCACGGTGGCCCCGGGTTTGATCCACGCGCCGCGGATCATCTCAGCCTTGCCGATGGCCGCCACCAGGATATCCGCTGTGCCAATCACGCCGGGCAAGTCCCTGGTCTTGGAATGACAAATGGTCACCGTGGCATCAGCCGCGGTCAGCAACACGGCCACCGGTTTGCCCACGATGTTCGAGCGGCCCACCACCACAGCGTTGGCGCCGCGCACAGGTGTTCCGGCTTCTTCGATCAGTTTCATGATCCCGTAGGGTGTGCAGGCGATGAAACGTGGCTCGCCGATGAGCAGGCGGCCGAGATTCTCGGGGTGAAAGCCGTCCACATCCTTGGCCGGATCGATGGACAACAGGATGCGCTTGCTGTCGATGTGGGGCGGCAGCGGCACTTGCACCAAAACCCCATCCACCGCGCGATCGGCGCACAGCACCCGCACCAGGTCGAGAAGTTGGGCCTCCGACGTGCTGGCGGGCAGGTGGTGGTCGAAGCAGCGATACCCGGCTTCGGCCAGTGCTTTGGTCTTGTTGCGCACGTAGATTTGCGACCCCGGATCCTCGCCCACCAGAATCACCGCCAGTCCGGGCTGGTACCCCCGGTCGTGGAGTTGCCTGGCCTGGGCCGCAAGTTCGCCGCGAATGCGGGCCGCAAGTGCTTTTCCGTCGATGATCTTGGCTGCCATGATGGTCCTTTCGCTTCTGCGCCTATCACGTTCGGTCCTAGGCGTGCAACCTTGTGCTGCCAATTCTCGGACGCCCTGTCCGCGGCTTGCCCGGCCGGCGCGAGCCCCGGACAGGCCGGCATGGCGGGCACGGCTCTTCTGTGCGGTTTTCGCGCGGCACAGCCGTTGCTTTTGGCGGGCCCATGAATCTTCCAGCTCGGTACCTGATCTCTCCTCTCGTCGTCTCTCTCGCAGGCCTTGCCGAATCACGAGCCTCAGCAGCCTGGTCACTGGCGCTGGCTGGTCGGGTCGAGCGCGTGGCGGCCGCCGGGGATCGAGTGGCTGCTGTGCGCGGCGGGACGGTCATCCTGCTGCGCGAGGATGGCACGCCTTTGGGACGGGTGGAGGATGTCGAATCGCCGCCCTCGCATCGCAGGACGCGCATGAGCGCCCGCGATGAGGAGGATGTCCTCGATTTTCTTGGCATCGACGAGAGCGAGCAGGAGAGTGCCTGGGTCGAGGATCAATTGGACGACGAGAGTACACTGTCGGAGCGACGCGCGATGCGCGGCGGACACTCCGGCCACGCTTTGCCCGGCGCGAGTTTCGCTCCTGCGATCGCGGCAGAGGAACAAGAGATCTGGATTGCGACCGGGCGCGGTCTGTGGCAATTGCCAGTCGAAGGCGAGCTCGTGCACGTGGCCAGCCGCAAGTTGCCCGCGTCGTCGCTGGCGGCTGGCTCCGGCCGGCTTCTCCTGGCTTCTGGCAATCAGGTCTGGCTCGTGTCCGAGCCGGATGGCGCTCGCCGCTTCCTCGCTACAGTCCCGTCGGTCGAGCATGTGGCGCTTTCTTTCTCCGGCCACCGCATGGCATGCGCCAGCCGCAGACAGGTATTGTGGAGCGACGGCATCGACGAAATGCCGAGACAGGCCCTACCCTGGCCTGAGCCCGTCACCGATCTGAAATTCTGTGGGGAAACCCTGGTGCTCCTGTCGCGCGGCGGCTTGGCGGTTCTGTCCCCCGAAGGTGTGCCCGAGCTGCGCTCGGCGCACCTTGCTGCGCGGCACTTAGCTTGTCCCGTCCATGGTGTCGGTCCGTGGCTGGCAGCAGGGCCGGACCTGCTCCTGTCACGCGACGAGGGTCGCACATGGTCGTCGCTGGCCATCCCTCGTGGCGTGCGTGCCCTCGGCGCCGCCATCGGCGATCACTGCCTGTGGCTAGCGACTGACAAGGGGCTGTACTGCTCTTCGTCGAGTCAACCAGCTGCCGACGAGCCGGCCCGCAACGACGGCGCGCAAACTGCCCCACGTCCCAACCGACCGCGCCAAGCATCTTGGTGGACGACATGGCTGCCCCGTCTCACAGTTCGGGCCGGGGCTGCCGTTGCTACTGGCCGACGCGAGGTTCAGACCGTCGCCCTTGCCAGCTTCCCGCTCGATGCACCACAGGCACGCACTGTGCTGGTAGCAGAGAGCGACGAAGCCCCTTCGCCCTCTGCCAGCCAGCCCTCCGACTTGAGCATTCCGGCCGACGCCGACGCAGATTGTCTGACGGTGGCCCGCGCCAAGGCGGTGGCCCTGGCGATGGTGGAGCCGGAACGGGGCCGGGGGTATGTGGACCGGGCACGGCATGCGGCCTGGCTGCCGGAGCTTCGCTTGCGCGTGGATCGGCGTCTTGGACGCAGCGAGTCCTTGGATCAGCCTTCTACCTCCACGGCCATCACTTCCCCCCTTGGGGTGGACACTGTGGATGACGTACGATACGAGGCGCGGGTCACCTGGGACCTGGCTCGGCTAATCTTCAGCGGGGACGAGCTTGCGGCCCAAGCACAGACACTGCATATGACTGAAATCAGACGCGACATCGAAATCACGCTGACCCGGCTCTACTTCGAGCGGTGCCGCCTCGGGCTTGAGCGGCTGCCCTCGGGACCAGGGGAGCGAACCCTCGCGTTGCGAAGGGAGTTGCGCCTGCGCGAGATCGAATCCGAACTGGATGCCCTGTCAGGGGGTGTCTTCTCACAATGCATCGCCGGGCGGGCCTCCGCACAAGGAGGCTCATGACGGAGAATGTGCGCCGCTATCCCCGGTTCAGTGTCGATGTCCAGGCCAATGTGCGAACCAGCGATGGCCGCAAGCTGCCCGCACGCACGCGCGACCTTTCCCGCTCCGGCATCTGTCTCATCACGACCAATTCGCTCGCCCAACGTGACGAGTTACTGATCGATCTCATCTTGCTCTTCGGCTCGTCCTCCGCCTCCGAGCCATTGCCGCTGCGGGCCCGCGTGGTGTGGTGCACGCCCATCTCGCAGGCCTTCCAGGTGGGCGCCATGTTCGATGATCTCAGCAAGGCGGAGGAGTCGTTTCTCGACATGTTCCTGCGCTATCTCGACGGAAGCATCTTGCCCGCGGGGGCTCAGGTCGAATCCGTGGACGACTCATCAGAATCGGAGCCAGGCCAAGTCGAACCCTCGCCAGAAAGCAAAGACGATCCCTTCCGGCGGTGAGGGGTGCCTATCCGCCGTGCTCACGAGGGTGGCCCACATGGGCGAGAGGCCTTACTAGCCCGTGGCTCGACGGATGATCGCGGCGGCCACCCGCGCACCGTCCAGCGCTGAGCTGACAATGCCCCCTGCGTAGCCAGCGCCCTCCCCGGCCGGATACAAGCCCGCGAGCGCCGGAGATTCCAACCTCGTCGGATCGCGCAGGATGCGAACCGGGGCACTGGTGCGGGTCTCGGCCGCGACCAGCAGCGCCTGCTCGTGAACGAATCCGGGCAGACCGCGGCCGATGGCAGACAAACCTTCGCGCAAGGCCTCGGTAATGAAACCAGGGAAGACATCATCCAATCTGGCGTGGTCGACACCAGGGCGGTAGCTCGACTGGGGCAAGCTCTCACCAAGGTGGCAGGCCAAGAAATCGACGGCGCTCTCTGCAGGAGCACGAAAGCCGCCGCCGCCGCGCTCGAAGGCTGCCTCCTCGATGCGACGTTGGAAGTCGATTCCGGCCAGAGGACCCTTGGCGTCCGGACCGAAGTCCGCGCCGGTCACCGTCACCACCAGCGCGGCGTTGGCAAAGGGGGAGTTACGCTTGGCCAGACTCATGCCGTTGACCACCAGACCACCCGCCTCCGTAGCCGCGGGCACGATCCAGCCGCCGGGACACATGCAGAAACTGTATACGCCACGACCCGCGCCCGAGGCGCGCAGCTCATAGAACGCGGGCGGCAGGCGTGGGTGTCCGGCGGCACGACCGTATTGAAGTCCATCAATGACCGATTGCGGGTGCTCGATGCGAACACCGACGGCGAAGTCCTTTCGCTGCAGGGCGAGACCGGCCACCTCGGCCCACGCGTACACGTCGCGGGCCGAGTGCCCGGGCGCCAACACAACCAGGTCGGCGGCAATTTCCCCTGCACCTGTCAGCACCGCGCGGATTCGCCCTTGCTCTTCGCGCACGCCGAAAAACGGGCAGTCGAAGTGATAGCGCACCCCCAGATCCTGAAGACGCGCCCGCAGCGTCTCCAGCAGCTTGGGCAAGCGGTTCGATCCAATGTGTGGCCGCGCGTCGATCGCGATGTCGGCCGGCGCTCCCAGGACTACGAGGTCGGCCAATATGTCGTCCACGGCGACCCGGTCTTTGCAGCGCGTGTGGAGTTTTCCGTCGGAGTAGGTGCCCGCACCGCCTTCTCCGAAGCAGTAGTTGGATTCGGGGTTGAGTTGTCCGCGGTGAAGCTTAGCCAGGTCGGCTCGCCGCGGCCCTACGGACTTGCCCCGCTCCAGGATGGTCGAGGCCACACCAGCCTCGGCCAGGCGCCAGGCCGCCCAGGCACCGGCAGGGCCGGAGCCCACAACCACCACGCGTGGAACCGGCACGCCGACGGGCCACGAGGGACGTGCGGGTCGGGAAGGGGCCGAAACAAGGCTCTCACCGGTGTGCGCAAGCTCGACCCGCATCCGATAGCCGGGCCGTCGCTGCTTCCGGGCATCAAGCGAGCGGCGCACGACGCGAAACTCCCCGATGCGTGTTTCCGCCCGCCCCAAAGCGTGCGCCAGCAGGGTCTTCAGAGGATCGTCCAGCGCTTCCAGCGGGACGAAGATGTCGACAATCTCGCTCATTGGCTTGGGTGAATGGCCGCCTTCACGTTACGAGGGATCATGCCCTCTTGCCACACGCAAGGATTTCTTACTTGACTCGACCCCGATCGCCCCATAAGAATTCCAGATCCGGCCCAATAATATTGTTCCTGGCCCGCTGCTGGCAGGCCCGTGAACTCGGCCGGATTGCCCAGGTCGTCACAGAAATCCACAAGTCGCGAGATTCGCCTTGTTGACTCAAATCGGTCAAACCCCAAAGCGCGGCGCCGTCGCTGTCTTCGCCGGTGCCATGGCTTTCCCTGCGACCCTTCCGGCCCGCGTGGTCCCGCGCACGGAAAGCCGCGCGCCCGCTGCCACGGCCACGTCATCTGAGCAGGCCGAACGAGGCATGCCCACTGAGGACTGTCTGGCCAACACCGTTTGCGCGGTCAAAGATCGCGTGCGCTGGCGCACCCCTGCATGGAAACCCGAGTTCTGCCAGAAGATCGCGCACGCCGTTCTGGAATCCGCCCAACGCTATCAGATTCCGCCGGCTCTCATTCTTGCGGTGATGATCAACGAGAGCGATATGAACGAGGCTACCTTCCGCACGACCGTGCGTGATGGAGCCATCTATGCGAAGGACGGCGGCCTCATGGGGATCCGCTGCGTCCTCGACAAGCAGGGCAGTTGTCACAACGGACATGTGCGCGGCATGACCTGGAAAGAAGTCATGCACCCAGCGACCAACATCGAGCTTGGTGCGCGCGAGTTGGCCCACTACCGCGATGGCGGTGGAGTGGCCAAGGTGACCGTGCGCACGCGCGATCACAAAGGCCAGTTCGTCGTTCGGCAGAAGCTCGTCCCTTGTGCCCACAAGACGCATGCCTATTGGGCCCACTACAATCACGGCCCACACTACATTGATCACGGACCAGCTCGGCACTACCCCCATCGCATCGGCGTCCTTTACTACGCCCTGGCGCGGGCCATGGGCGTCGACACCACCGAGGTCACCACGACCCGTCTCACCGTGAACGATCGCGGCCGACGCCCGCGCACCTTCGACCATCCCGTGGAAGCGCGCTACCAGAAGCTCTGTCAGGCGATCCGTGAGTGCAGGTCGGCGTGTGCCGGCGTGACCACGGCTGTGCTTCACTAGATCCGCCTTTTGTCTCTCCGGGCGTCTTCGCGCGCGGCCGATCGCCAAGTTCCCGCAGTCTCGTCGGCGGTGCACTCTTGATCATCCGCAATCATGCAACCATTTGGTTGCCTGTCTGGCCGATTTCAGATAAGCAACCGGGAGGTTGCCTATCTGCTAACCCGTGCTATACAAGCAACCAGGAGGTTGCCTATATGACGAGCCCTGATTGCATCGAGAACAAGATCGTGCCGCAGGCGCCGCAGGCGCGAGTCTGGCGCGCGATCGCCGATGCGGACGAGTTCGGGATGGGGTTCCGGGTCAAGTTCACGAGGCCATCCGTCGAGGGCGCCACCGCAGTCGGGTCCGGCTTCGACGGGCTTCCGGAGGCCACGCGGAGGCGTTCCGCATGAACGACAACGGCTGGGACGAGCAGATGCAGAACAGCGAACGCCATGTCTCGGCAGAGTAGCGC
>Ga0224520_1000102_pt1 | contig 28104 bp, 20 predicted proteins | sample CFST25metaG_2_FD_180684 | JGI IMG/M metagenome (GOLD analysis project Ga0224520, IMG submission 180684) | Peat soil microbial communities from Stordalen Mire, Sweden - C.F.S.T-25 | ecosystem: Environmental > Terrestrial > Soil > Wetlands > Peat | place: Sweden: Norrbotten County, Stordalen Mire... | reverse complement strand
CAGTCAGATCGACCTGGTAGAGAAGATGATCCTGTTTCGCCGCGACCTGGTCCGCCTGGTGCGCAACTTCGTGAACTTCTCCGAGTTCTACGGCCAGCGCCGCGCGATTTTTCAGGTCGGCACCCTCTACCTTGACGGCCGTAGCTGCAGTCTGTGTTTGCCGGTCGAAGATGCCGGCAAGCACGCCGCGGTCGCGGGGCTGGCCCGGGCCTACCTGGTGTACTGCGACTGCACCCGCAAGGCAGGCGAGAAGCGCAGCATCGTTGCAGTGGTCACGGGCGGAAGCACGGACAACTTGATGGTGGGTCGCAACGGCGTGTTCTACGACCACAAGGGCAGCGACTGGGATGCTACGGTTACGCGCATCATCGAGAATCCCATCAACATCCGGCAGGCCGCCTGGGCGCCGTACAAGCGATTCGTGCGCATGATCGAAGAGCAGGTGGCCAAACGTGCCTCTGCAGCCGATGAGGAAGCGCGGCAGAAGACGCAAGCGGCGGCGATGCAAACTGCCCATGCGGACAAGACCAAGGCCGAAGAGACGGCAGCCAAGAAGCCTGAGCCCAAGAAGATCGATGTGGGCACGGTGGCCGCTATCGGCGTGGCTGTCGCCGGCATGGCAACCTTCCTGTCCAGCATCTTGGCCACCTTCCTGGGACTGGGCATGTGGATGCCGGTGGGCGCGCTGGGACTGCTTCTGGCTATCTCGGGCCCGTCCATGCTCATCGCCTGGCTCAAGCTGCGCCAGCGCAACGTGGGCCCCATCCTCGACGCGAACGGCTGGTCGGTGAATGCCCTGGCCAAGATCAACGTTCCTTTTGGCTCTGCCCTGACCAAGGTGGCGGCGCTGCCGCGGGGCGCGCGTCGCCAGTTGCGTGACCCGTTTGCGCAGAAGCGATCGCCCTGGGGCCTCTACCTGGCGCTGCTTGTGCTTGCAGGCCTGGCCGTCCTCTGGTGGTTGGGTCATCTCGACCCGTATCTGCCTGGCAAGTTCAAGTCCGATGCAGTTTTGGGTCGCGAGGTTCCGGCCAAGACCACGCCGGCGGGCAAATAGAGCCGCTAGGGGAACTGCGGCCAGCACAGGTCGGCCAGCAGGCCGGGCCGCGGCTGGCGGCTCGCGGGTCGCGAGGGCGTGAGCGTGAGCGAGTTCGGTGCGCTACACGGGAGGCGGAAAGCGTGCCGCGGGCCGCTCACGCTCACGCAAGTCGCCCACGCAGACCGCACTACACTGGTCGCTACCGCTATCGCTCACGGCTCCGCGAGCCGCGGGCCGGTCGCCTCTGTGGCCACGACCTTCTGCGGCTATTGCCCGTCCCCCTGCCGGCTTAGCTTGACCCCGGATCCCCCCTCTGCTAAGCGTTTCCCTTCGTGACTCAATACCTCGTCTCATTGGCCCAGTCATCGTCCTCAGGCTCAGGCTCTCCGGGCGGTGCGCTCGGCGGCATGCTGATTCCCATGCTGCTCATTTTCGGCGTCATGTACCTGCTGGTCATTCGCCCGCAGTCCAAGAAGGCGAAGGAACACCAGAAAATGCTGTCCGAATTGCAGAAGGGCGATGATGTCGCGACCAGCGGTGGACTCATCGGGCGCATCACAGGGATCAAGGACGACGTGGTCACGCTGCAGGTTCAGGAGGGCGTCCGCCTCCGCGTCTTGCGCAGTGCAGTCACGGGTCGTCACAAGTTCAGCGAGACTTCTAAGTCGGACGACAAGGCCTCCTAGCGCAGCAAGGATCACTTCATGGAACGATCGTGGTGGTGGAAGGCCCTCCTTTACGGATGTGCCATTGTTCTCGCCGGGCTCTACTTGGTGCCCACGGTGGTGCCTGAGGAGAAACGCCCTGCTTTCTTCAAAGACCACTTCACCAAGCGCATCCAGCTTGGTCTGGACCTGCAAGGGGGTCTGCACCTCGTCTACGAGGTGAATATCGACAAGGCTGTGTCCGGCAAGGTGGACCGCCTATCGAACGATATTGAGGACGCCATCAAGAAGAAGACGGCCGATGTCACCGTGGGGCGCGAGGGGCGCGACGACATCACGGTTTCTTTCAAGAATCCCGCAGGCCTGGCCAGCGTGGATGCGGAACTGCTCAAGTCCTACCGTCGCGAGCTGGACGAGGTCAGCCGTGATGCCGCGGCGGGCACGCTCCGGCTTCGCTACGATCCTGACCGCGTGGCCGAGGTGGAGGAGTTGGCGCTGCGCCAGGCCATCGAGACCATCCGCGGCCGCGTGGACAAGTTTGGTGTGGCCGAGCCCACCATCATCAAGAAGGGCACCGACATCGTGGTCGAGCTGCCCGGCCTCAAGCAGTCGGATTTCGAGCGCATCAAGAGCATCATCGGCCGCACCGCCCAGCTCGAGTTCAAGATCGTCGACGATGGCTCAGAGTATATGAAGAAGCTCGCTGCCAGCTTGCCCAAGGAAGGCCCCATCAAGGCTGAGCCCGAGAGCTGGACCGAGAAGCACTCGGGCCAGCAACACGAAGACGTGTACCTGCGCACCAAAGACCGCGCCGGGCTGGAGAAGTTCATAGCCGGCCTGTCGGGCGACCTGGCGGTGCCCCCGGATCGTGAGCTGGCGCTGGAAGAGATTAGTCCGCGTGAGAGCGGCGAGGCGGCGCCGGAGAAGTTCTATCGCACCTACCTGCTCAGGAAGCGCGCCGGCGTGACTGGCGAGTATCTGGCCAACGCGGACGCCAGCTGGGACGAGATGGGCCGACCCGAGGTGTCGTTCACCATGAACCGGCAGGGCTCGGACATGATGGGCAAGCTGACCGGCGAGAACGTGGGCCGCAAGATGGCCATCGTGCTCGACGACAAGATCACCAGCGCGCCGGTCATCGAGTCCAAGATTAGTGAGCGGGGTCGCATCACCATGGGCGGATACGGCGATCCTTTCAAGCTGCAGCAGGAGGTGAAGGACCTGGTGGCGGTGTTGCGCTCGGGTGCTCTGCCCGCGCCGCTGAAGAAGTCGTTTGAAACCCAGGTGGGGGCCACCATGGGCCAGGATTCCATCGACAAGGCCAAGTTCTCGATGCTCATCGGGGCGGTGGCGGTCGTGCTGTTCATGCTCATCTATTACCGGGTGGCCGGACTCATCGCGAATCTGGCCATGGTGCTCAACATGTTGTTCATGGTGTCCATCCTGGCCGCCTTCGAGGCCTCGCTGACCTTGCCTGGCATCGCGGGCTTGGTGCTTACCATCGGCATGGCGGTGGACTCCAACATCATCATCTACGAGCGCATACGCGAGGAGTTGCGCCACGGCAAGTCGCCGCGCACAGCGGTCGACGCGGGCTTCCAGCGCGCATTCTGGACCGTATTTGACGCGCACGTGACCAACTTCGTGGCCGGCATCGTCCTGTATTCATACGGATCCGGCCCTATCCGCGGCTTCGCAGTCACTCTGCTGGTGGGCATCGTTTCCAACCTGCTCACCTCGGTGTGGATGTCGCGCTGGATGTTCGATCTCATCGTGGGCCGCCGCGGGTCGGTTCCCGCGACCCTTTCCATCTAGCAGGCAGGAGAATCACCGATGGCGGCGAATCAGAAGTTCTTCGAGATCATCAAGCCCGGCATCAATCTCGAATTCATTGGCAACCAGAAGTACTGGATCGGGGCGTCCATCACCCTGCTGCTCGTCACCTTCCTCATGCTCCCCATCAACGCCTACCTCATCAAGGGTCGCGGGCACATGTTGAACTGGGGTGTCGATTTCCGCGGCGGCACCGAGATCGTGGTCGACTTCGCCAAGCCGGTCGACGCGGGCGCCGTACGCGCGGCACTTGCGGCTAAGGGCTTCGACAACGCCGACGTGGTCAAGTACGGCAGCGCGATGGAGCGCGGCTCGAGCAATGCCTACATGATCCGCCTGGGGGCGGTGTCCGTCATGTCATCCGAGCAGGCCAAGAAGGTAGAGGTGGCACTGGCGCGCGTGGGCGATGCTATTCTAAAGAAGTTCGAGTTCTCCGAGGGCGGCGACAAGGTCTACATCCGCTTCGACAAGTCCGTGGATCCAGCGACACTGGCCGCTGCGCTCAAGGCCGCGGGCACGAACACCACGGACAAGGGCGTGCAGCAGTTCGGCCCTCCCCAGGACCACACTTACGAGGCCACTCTGGTCGGCATGGAATCTGAGGTACGTGCCGCGCTGGACGCCAAGCTGGGCGCTGGCGCGGTGACCAGCATCCCGCAGGTGTCGTCGGTGGGCTCCAAGGCCGGCAAGGAGCTGCAGCTCGACGGAATCCGGGCCCTCCTCGGGGCCATTCTGCTCATTGTGGTCTACATCGCCTTCCGCTTCGACTTCCGCTACGGCCCTGGCACCATCGTGGCTCTTTTGCACGATGCGATCCTCACGGTGGGCGCGTTCGCGGTCACCTACAAGGAGGTCTCGCTCACCACCCTGGCGGCGATCTTGACCATCATCGGCTACTCGATGAGTGACACCATCGTGGTGTTCGACCGCATCCGCGAGAACGCCAGCCGCTATCGCGATCGGGCGTTTGATCGCGTGGTCAACCACGCCATCAACGAAACCTTGTCGCGCACCATCTTGACCAGCTGCACAGTGTTCTTTGTGACCCTGGCCATGAACATCTTCGGCAGCGGGGGAATCCGCGATTTCGCCTTCGCCATGAATGTGGGCGTCATCGTAGGCACGTATTCGTCGATCTTCATCGCCAGCCCCATCCTCATCTGGCTGAACGAGAAGTACGTGGCGGCGCAGAAGCGGCAGGCGGCTCGGCCGGCACGCCGGCCGGTCCGACGTGAAGAAGAAGAGCCGGTCGAAACTTGATGGGACCGGGGCGATGCCCGCCGGTAGGTCGCAATCTTGACCCTCACCTGGCGAGTCCGTCCGATCGATGACGCCACCATCGCGCGCCTGCGCGATGAGCTGCGCGTGCGTCCCCTGACGGCCGCGGTGCTGGCGGCGCGTGGCCTCGACGAGCCGGCTGCGGCGGCCCGCTTTCTGGCACCCAAGCTGGCCGATCTGCGGCCGCCTGAGGGGATCGCAGATCTGGATCGTGCGCTGGATCGGCTGATGCCGGCCGTGACCGCGGGCGAGCGCATCGGCGTGTTCGGGGACTATGACGTGGATGGGGTGACCACCGCAGCCGTTCTCACGACGATGCTGCGTGCTTTCGGGGCGCAGGTAGTGGCGCGGGTGGCGCGCCGCTCGTCGGGCTACGGCCTGTCGCCGGCTGATGCTACGCGTTTCCTCGACGAAGGCTGCACGCTGGTGGTGACCGGAGATTGTGGCACCAGCGATGGCGAGGCCATCGAGATCTGTCGAGCGCGCGGCGTGGACGTCATCGTTATCGACCACCACCATGTACCCTCGGGGCCGTCCGCCGCCTTTGCGCTGCTCAACCCGCATCGCAGCGACGACAAGTTTCCCTTCAAGGGCCTCGCCTCGTGCGGCGTGGCGTTCTATCTGGCGGCAGCCCTGCGTACACGTCTGCGCGCACAAGCTCACCCGGCAGCCGATGGCTTTGATCCACGCGAAGTGCTGGATCTGGTGGCTCTGGGCACGGTCGCGGACATGGTGCCTTTGCGCGAGGAGAACCGCATCCTGGCGGCCATCGGCCTGCGCGATCTGGCGGCGTTCCGGCGTCCCGGCTTGCGCGCCCTCGCCGAGCTTGCGGGCGTCGAGGTCGGATCCGTGATCACCTCCGATGTGAGCTTCCGCCTGGCTCCGCGCCTGAATGCGGCCGGCCGGCTGGGCGACGCGCAGGTGGCATTGGATCTGTTGCTGGCCTCCGATGCGGCCCAGGCTTCCCGGCTGGCGGGCGAGCTTGACGACATGAATCGCCAGCGGCAGAGAATCCAGGAACAGATGTGGGGTGAGGCGCTGCGCGCTGCAGAGGAATTCCCCAACGACGCAGCCTTGGTTCTGGGCGCCGAGGGCTGGCACCAGGGCGTGGTTGGCATCGTGGCGGCCAAGCTGGTCGACAAGTTCCACAAGCCGGTGGTTGTGGTCGGCTTCAAGGACGGTAGCGGCCGGGGCTCTGCGCGCACCATCGGCGGGCTCGATCTCTACCAATCGCTGGCAGCGTGCCAGCAACATCTTACGGTGTTCGGCGGGCATGCAGCGGCCGCCGGCTTGGGATTGTCGGCTGTGCAGATGGAGGCCTTTCGGGCCTCGTTCGTCGCCCAGGCCCAGCGCCATTTGGACGGCTGCGTGGAAGACCCCGCCCTGGAGGTGGACGCCGTGGCGGACTTGGCTGACCTCGATTTGCTCCAGGCCGAGGAATTGGAGCGGCTGGCGCCGTTTGGGGCGGGCAACAGCGAGCCGCTGTTTGCCCTGCCCGGGGTGGTGGCGCGCTCGACCCGCGTGGTGGGGACGTCGCACTTGCAGATCACGTTGTCGCATGGTGCGGCCGTCAGCCAGGCGATAGCCTTCGGCATGGCGAACCGCGATCCGGGCGAAGGGGCGCAGGTCGACATCATCGGCACAGCCGAGGTCGATAGCTTTCGGGGAAACCGGCGCGCGCGCGTGCGGGTCAAGCAGATCTTGCGGAGGACACCATGAGCGAGCGGCGCAACCATAATGGCGACGAAGAATCCCGCAGGGGTTTCTGGGCGACTTTGCCGCGGGGGACTATCACGCGGGTGTTCGTCCTGTTGGCCCTTCTGGCCGCTGTCGTTGTTCTCCAGCGCAAGGCCAGCGCCATAGCCGGCTGCATGAATCAGACTTTCATGCTGCCCCAGCCGCGCGGCGCCGGGACGGCAGCCGACGGGGGCGACGTCTCCGCCCGCGGTCCCATCCGCGTGCGCGTGCAGGTGCCGGAAGCAGCGACGCGATGACCTCGATTGGCTCACCCTTGGTTTGGGGCCTGTTCGTCCTGGTTGTGGTGGCGGCGTTGGCCATCGACCTGGGCGTGTTCAATCGCGAGGCTCACCCCGTGCGCACGCGCGACGCTGCCATCTGGGTCGCGGTCTGGTGCTGCTTGGGTCTGGCCTTTAACCTTTTCGTCTGGCAACGCTTTGGTGCCCGCAAGGGGCTGGAGTTCTTTCAGGGCTGGCTGCTGGAATTGGCGCTGTCCGCTGACAACGTGTTCGTGTTCCTGGTCATCCTGTCGTACTTCAAGGTCGGCCGTGATGTGCAGCACAAGGTGTTGTTCTGGGGCATTGTGGGCGCTGTCATTTCCCGAGGGGCCTTCATCGGCGTGGGGGCGGCGGCGATTCACGCATTCCACTGGGTGCTGTATCTGCTCGGCGCTTTTCTAGTCTTCACATCGATCAAGCTCCTGGCCCAGGAAGACAAGCCGGTCGATCCCTCACGCAACTTGGTCTTGCGCCTATTCCGCCGCCTGGTGCCCATCACGCCAGACTATGTGGGCGCACGCTTCTTCGCGCGACACGAAGGCCGCCTGATGGCCACGCCCCTGCTGGCTGTGCTGGTGGTAGTGGAGGCGGCGGACGTTATGTTCGCCGTAGATTCCATCCCGGCAATCTTCGGAGTGACCACCGACGTGTTCATCGTGTTCACCTCGAACATCTTTGCCGTGTTGGGCTTGCGCTCGCTCTTCTTTCTCGTCGCGGGCCTGGCGCAGAAGCTCGTCTATCTCAAGTACGCCATCTCGGCCATCCTGGCCTTCATCGGTATCAAGATCATGGCCCAGCCGTTTCTCGAGATCCCCGTCGTGATCTCACTGGGCGTCGTGATGGGGCTGCTTGCCCTCGCCACCGCGGTATCGCTGCTCTTCGCCCCCAAGCGCGGGTGAACGGCCGGGGTGCTCGTCCGGCTGGCACCCAATTCGCGGGCAGCTATGAGCCGAAAGCCTGGCTCCACTCAGCCAAGAACGCGTCGAAGTCCGGTTGCCCGCGCAACGCCTCACGGGCACGTTTCGCGGCAGCACGCACGCGGTCGAGTGCGATGCCTTTGCGCGGATTCCACGCCACCTTCCAGGGCTCGCCTCCGGCACTGGGCTTGGTCCCTCGGACGCGCCCGTGGATTCCCTCGGCCAAGCACAGCCATCGTTCCAGACAAGGGTCGGGCGCGCAGACCACGAGAGCCAGACCATGTTTGCCGAGACCGTTGTTCTTGAACCAGCGGCGAACCGCTTTGATTCGGTGGCCATGACTGGAGCGATCAACATCATGGTGTACGACTAGGGCACAGACCGACAATCTGGCCGCCTTCATGGCCGTGGCCTGGCGCTCGACCAAGCGTGCGGTCTTAGCGTTCAAGGTTCCGCCACGCACCGGTGTGACGCGCAGGTCGACGGCCGGAGCCGCGAACTCTTTCAGGAAGGTCAAGTCGAACCGGAGATCGTTCTCGCAGATGCCGATCGCAATCGGGAACGACATCAACGGCCCTCGAACCCTTCTGCCCTCAGGAGTTCAAAGTTGGTTTGGCTGGAAAGCTCTGCGCCGGGCCATGGGCTCACCACGATGTGACCTTCCCGGCTGCGCCAGAAGGTGAGAACCCCCATTCGAGATCCCAGATTCCGTGCGGCCCGGTAGACCAGCTCAGGGCTGTGCGTCGCCAGCAACACCAGCTCGGGACTAGGAATGCCGGGTTGGGTTGCCGGGGCCAGGCGACTGGCAACATCGACCAGTCGCGACAGATGGAAACCGTTCTCCGGCTCGTCGAAACCCAGGATGGCTGGGCACTCCTGTCGGTAGCGAACCAAGAACATGCCAGCAGCTCGCACAAGGCCATCGCTCTCCTCGTCGAGCTGGGTTACCCGGCCATCCACGTACTTGAGCAGCACTCCACGCGGCCGCTCGCTTGTCTCGATGTCGGCCAGGTCGGGCTGGACGGCACGCAAGGCGGCCAGAAGAGCGTCCCAGATCGCGTCGTTCCTGCGTGCATCGAGGAAGCCAGACACCAGGCTGGTTCCCTTCCTCGCGTAGGGGATGGGACGTGAGTCCACCGCCGTGCCTCGAAGGAAGTCGGCATCCAGCGAGTACATCTCTATGGCTGTGATCAGATCGATGAAACGCTGAGCCCGCTGGCGGCGTTTAGGTGACCGCGCGATGAGGCCGAGTGCCGATTCCTCACCCTTGTCGGTCTGCAGGCCACGCCCCGCGCCTTCGCCGGTGAAAGACCGGAAGCGCTTTCCCCCTCGCACGACCGTGCGAATGTAAGTCTTTTCGTTGACCTTGAGCGACTCATCCCGGATCGTCGGGTGCTGGGGGTTCTCGAAAACGACGCTATACGACGACTTCGCCCACCGGAGCGCGATCGTGGCCTCTGGGACCTGCGTGCTGGTCCCAGTCCTGGTGAACACGCCATCAGGCCATCCCCGCAGCCACGGCCGGAGATCCTCGCGAAGCGTTCCCCGACGCGCCAGGTGGGACACCAGGGCGAACGCTTCCAGTAGGCTACTCTTGCCGCTGCCGTTGGGCCCCACAAGGAATGTGACGGGCCATAGCTGGACAGTACAGTCAAAGCCCTTCCAGCCCTTGAGAGTGAGTTCGCCGAGGGACACGCTGCCATCTTACCGGGGGGATGGACACAAGCAAGTCCGCGTGCTTTGCCTGATCGTGTGTGCGTTCACAAGGGTCCCCGGTTCGTGTCCATCGCACATGGGAGGCGCTCACGTTTACGAGGTCAGGCGCCCGCGAACCCGTCTGGTTCCAACTGAAAGGCATTCGCCGTCCTCTAATCGAAGAGCCGAGGCAACGTCGTCAGCTATCCGCGCGCAGGAGCGAACGCACACCCACCACCACGTCCAGCTTGCGGATGTCCGCCACCGCTTTCTGCATGGCGGACTCGCGGACTTCGTGGGTCAGGATGACCAGCTCGGCCTCCTTGCCGGTGGCTTCCTTCTGCTTGACGCCCGCGATGCTGACTTGGCACTCGCCGAATATCTGGGCGATGGCCGCCAGCACGCCGGGCCGGTCTCTCACTTCCAGGCGCAGGTAGAACTTGCTCACCACGTCGCCCATGGGGACCACGTGCTTCTTGCGCGCGCCGAAGTTCATGCGCGCACTCGCGCCGCCCTGGGGATGGTGCATGGCCAGGTCGATGATGTCGCCCAGGATGGCGGATGCCGTCGGGAGTTGACCGGCGCCGCGGCCGTAGAACATGACGTCACCCACGTAGTTGCCGTGCGCGAACACGGCATTGAAGGAATCGCTGACAGCGGCAAGCGGGTGGTCGCGCCGGATCATCATCGGGTGCACGCGCAGCTCGACGCTCTTTTCGTCGTGCTCGATGCCGATGGCCAGCAGCTTGATGACATAGCCGTATTCCTTGGCCAGCTCGATGTCGCGCGCGGTGATGCCGCGGATGCCTTCGGTGTGGATCTCGCGGTAGTCGACGGCGGTGTTGAAGGCCAAAGCGGCCAAGATGGCCAGCTTGTAAGTGGCGTCGTGGCCGTCCACATCGGCGGTGGGGTCAGCCTCGGCATAACCCAGTTCTTGGGCTTCGCGCAGGGCCGCCGCAAACTCGGCCCCCTCGCGATGCATCTTGGTCAGGATGAAGTTGGTGGTGCCGTTGACGATTCCGTACAAGCGCTCGAAGCGGTTGACGGCCAGCGACTGGCCCAACGCGTGGATGACAGGAATGCCGCCGCACGACGAGGCCTCGAAGTGCAGTGTCACGTTCCGTTTTCGCGCCAGGGCGAGTAGTTCAGGCCCCTTCTTGGCGATGAGCTCCTTGTTAGCCGTGACAACGTGCTTGCCTGCCGCCAGCGCCGCTTCCACCAAGGAGTAGGCCGCCTTGACCCCGCCGATAACCTCGACCACAGCGCGGATCTCGGGGTCCTCCAGGATCTCTCGCGCATCTTCCGTGAGCAGCTCGGGAGCCAGGCCGGTGGCTTTGCGCTTGGCTGGGTCGATATCCGCCGCCTTGCGCAGCTCGACAGCCACGCCGGTCTTGCGACGCAGGTTGTCTGCCTCGTCGACGAGAAGCTTCACGACACCGCCCCCCACGGTGCCACAGCCGATGACCCCCACTCCAAACTTGCCGGTCGCCATGACTAGTTCTCCTGGATTGTTACCGCACTTTGGCGTTCTGCTTCCGGGCGACACGCCCACGGCAGGCCTACACCTAGCGCTCTTTCCGTCGGAGTTCAACGGTTTGCCGTGGGCCGGAGATTCTCAGCGGCGCTTCGTTGGCCGGCTTGCGCGCAATGCGGCGTGTCTCTCGACAATTGCACGGTGGGCCCACCCGTGGTAGACAATTTTGTCACTTACAGGCACACCCCAAAAGTCGTGGGCGGGCCATCGAGCCCGCCTTTTTTTTGTCCAACGAGACGGAACAAGACAACCGCAAACAATGCGCACGGAATCCCATGTGCTCTGGCATCTGGTCGAACCCCACATCCAAGGGGCGGGGCTCGATCTCATCGAGCTGCAGTGGAATCGCGAAGGCGAAGGGTGGGTTCTGCGCGTGTTCATCGACCGACCCGAGCCTCCGCACCTGCCAGGTGCGAGCGAACCGCCAGCAGACGTTTTGCCGCGTCTCGTGGTAAGCCACGAGGACTGCGAGCGTGTGAGCCGGGATTTGTCGGCTGCCTTGGATGTGGCGGACGTGATTCATCACACTTACAAGCTCGAGGTCAGCTCGCCGGGTATCGACCGTCCGCTGCGCCGCGAGCAAGACTTCCGGCGCTTTGCCGGTCAGTCGGTGAAGATTCGTTGTATCGAGCCGAGCGAGGGGCGGCGGAACTTCTCCGGCGTGCTTCGTGGAGCGCAGAACGGCCAGGTCGAGGTCGATTGCGAGGGTAGGCTGTACCAACTGCCCATCGCAACCATCGCGCGAGCCAACCTGGTTCCGGACTGGGCCGCCGAGTTTCGGCGGCAAGGGGGCCCCCGGGGCGGCGAAGGCGAGCCGCACCCGCCGGAGCCAGCGCGGAAGAGGGCGTGGGAACAGTCCCATGGCGAGAGCAAGACACGGCGCGACGGGGATGCTGCGCCCCATGCGCCACACAGGAGTGCGTCATGAGTGAAGGGACGAGCCTGAGTCAGGTCATCGATCAGGTTTCGAAAGACAAGAACATCGATCGCAAGATCCTGGTCGAAGCGCTCGAGTCGGCGATTCTGACCGCGGCCAAGCGCGCCTTTGGCGAAGATCGCGAGATGGAGGCCAAGTTCAACGACGCCACCGGGCGTGTCGACCTGTTCCAGATCATCATTGTGGCCGAACCGGTGTCCAATCCGGCCAAGGAGATCTCGCTGGAGGAGGCCAAGCAGTTCAACCTGCAAGCCGACGCGGGCGACGAGCTGCTGTTTCAGATCTTCTTCGACGAGAAGGACCAGGCGCGGGCCGAGGAACAGGACGCCAAGTATGGGGCCTTGCTCAAGCTCAACCGGGCATGGAAGACCTTCGGCCGCTTCGCCGCGCAGACCGCAAAGCAGGTCATCCTGCAGCGGGTGCGCGAAGCCGAGCGTGAGAACGTGTTCAACCAGTACCGCGACAAGAAGGGCGAGCTGATCTCGGGGATCGTGCGGCGCTTCGAGCGCGGCAACATCATCGTCGATTTGGGCGGCGCCGAGGCGGTGCTGCCGGTTCGCGAGCAAGTGCCACGCGAGTCGTTCCGGGCGGGTGACCGCATCGTGGCCTACGTGGTCGACATCGACAAATCGGCGCGTGGGCCGCAGATCGTCATCTCGCGCGGCCACAAGGGCTTGCTGGAGAAGCTATTCGAGATGGAGGTCCCCGAGATCTACGACAAGATCGTACGGGTTGAGGCCTCGGCGCGCGAGCCGGGCGCCCGCTCGAAGATCGCGGTCAGCTCACGCGACCGCGATGTGGATCCGGTGGGCGCCTGCGTGGGCATGAAGGGCTCGCGCGTGCAGGCGGTGGTGCAGGAATTGCGGGGCGAGAAGATCGACATCGTGCCCTACGACAGCGACCCGGCCCGCTTCGTGTGCAACGCCATCGCGCCCGCCCAGGTCTCGCGCGTGATGATCGACGCCGCCAACCACACCATGGAACTGGTCGTTCCCGACGACAAGCTTTCCTTGGCCATTGGCAAGAAGGGCCAGAACGTGCGCCTGGCTTCGCAGCTCACCAACTGGCGCATTGACATCCACTCGGAAACCAAGATGCGCGAGGCGGAGGATCGTGCGCGCGCCTCGCTCACCGCCATCGAGGGGGCCACGCCCGAAATCCTGGAGGCGCTGCTTCGGGCGGGTTGGGGCTCGGCCGAGGCCGTGGCCCGAGCCAGTGTGGATGAATTGAGTGCTTTGCCCGGTGTGGGGAGTGCAGAGGCGGCCGCTCGCCTGATCGCGGCGGCCGGCCGCGCGGCAGCGATTGAGGAGCAACGCCGTGCGGAAGATAGGGCGCGTGCCCAGGTCGCGGCAGCGCCTGCGGCTGAGGTCGTGGCGTCTGAGGAGAGGACGTAGCGGAAGGGGAAGACCATGGGGCGCGTTCGCGAAAGAACTTGCATCGGCTGTCGGCGCGTGGCCCCGGCCAGCGAACTGGTTCGCCTGGCAGCGCCCGACGGGCGGGTGGCGGTCGCGACACGGCGGGGCGGTGCAGCGATGCCGCGGCAGGGACGCGGGGCTTGGCTGCATCCCAGACTGCAATGCGTGACCGCGGCGGTCAAGAAGCGGGCCTTCGGCCGGGCCTTCCGCGGCGGGGTGGATGGTCCGGACGCTGCCCAGCTCCTGACCGACGTGCGCCTGGCCATCGGGGCTTCGTCCCACGAGCAGGGTGAATCACCATGATGAGCGGATATGAACGCAGAGATTCCGGCTCAGAGCCGGCGGGCACGGCGGTGTCCGCGGCGAAGATCCGCGTCTACGAGCTGGCCAAAGAGTTTGGCATGGCCCCTAAGGACCTGGTCGCCAAGGTTCGCACCCTGGGCGTCGAGGTGGCCAACCACATGTCGAACCTGGACGGCGTTGATGCCGACCGGGTCCGGCGAGCGATTGAGCGCGAGCGCCAGGAAAGCCTGGTCGAAGAACGTCTGAGCGACACCGTGATCCGGCGGCGGTCGCGCACGGCTTCGCCGGGGGCCGCCCGTCCGGCACCAGCGCGGCCTGCGGCTCGCCCTGTGGCTGCACCTGTGGTGGAGACACCGTTTCCCGCGCCACCGCCGGAGACGCCACCCGTGGCCCCGCCTGTATCCGCGCCTGCCGAGTCGGAAGCGTTGGCGCCCGCGGTCGAGGCCCAGGCCCCCGCGGAGAGCCAGGCGGCGCCAGAGCCGATGCCGGCGGTGGCGGAAGAGCCAGCCGGCACTGTCCCGGCTGAGGCTGCGTCTGAGGCAGAAACTGAGCCAACGCTGCTGCCGGTTGACGCCAAGTCGGTGACGACGGTCCCGGTGCCGGTGAAGATTCCGCAACCGGTGGTGACCGGTTCAGCAGCGACTGGGCAATTTATCCAGTTGCCCGGTTTGGGCGCCCGCGAGGGCAGCGTTCCCAAGATCGAGATCAAGGACCGGGACGAGGAATTGCGCCGGATGGGGCGGGGGAGTCTGGTTTCGCGCGGCCCGGGTGGCCGCGACTGGCGTGCGCCGGGGGCCCCCGGCCAGCGGCCGGGAGGCCCACCCCGCAAGAAGGTCGCGATGGCCGGCAAGAAGCTCAAGCAGACGCTCATCACGACGCCGGCGGAGCACAAGCGTGTGATCCGCATGGGCGAGGCCATCGGGGTGGCCGACCTGGCCCAGAAGATGGGGGTCAAGGGCAACGAGGTGGTCAAGAAGCTCTGGGCGCTCGGCATGATGGGCGTGAACATCAACCAGAACATCGAGTTGGACGCCGCCAGCCTGATTGCCACGGAGTTTGGCTATCAGGTCGAGTCCACCGCCTTCAACGAAGAAGAGGTCATCTCCGAAGGACAGGTGGAGGACAACCCCGAAGACCTGCTGCCGCGCGCTCCGGTGGTGACCGTCATGGGCCACGTGGACCACGGCAAGACCTCTTTGCTCGACGCCATTCGCAAGGCCAACGTTGCGGGCGGCGAGGCTGGCGGCATCACCCAGCATATCGGAGCCTATCGCGTACACACGTCGCACGGCGACGTCGTGTTCCTGGATACTCCCGGCCACGAGGCGTTCACCGCCATGCGGGCGCGCGGTGCCCAGATGACGGACATCGTGGTCATCGTGGTCGCGGCCGAAGAAGGCCCCATGCCTCAAACCGTTGAGGCCATCAAGCACGCGCAGGCCGCCGGGGTTCCCATCCTGGTGGCCATCAACAAGATCGACAAGCCGGGCGCCAACCCGGCCATGGTTCGCACCCGCCTGATGGAGCAGCAGCTGGTCGCGGAGGAAATGGGCGGCGAGACCATCTTCGTCGAGGTTTCCGCGAAGACCAAGCAGGGCATCGACCGGCTGCTGGAGATGCTGGCCTTGCAGGCCGAGGTGCTGGAACTGAGGGCCAATCCCAAGAAAGCGGCCAAGGGTCACGTGGTGGAGGCGCGCCTGGATCGGTCTCGGGGCGCCATCGCGACGGTGTTGGTAGAAGAAGGCACCCTGCGCGGGGGCGACCTGGTGGTGGCCGGCGAAGCCTACGGAAAGCTTCGCGCCATGTTGGGGGACAAGGGCCAGAACATCACCGAGGCCCCGCCCTCCACGCCGGTCGAATTGCTCGGCCTCGATGGCGTTCCCGACGCGGGCGAGATCTTCAACGTCGTCGCCGATGAAAAGTCGGCCAAGGCGCTGGTCGAACACCGGCGCGAGCAGCGCAAGCGCAAGGAAGCCAGCAGCACCACGCGCGTGTCGCTGGAGAACATCCTCGAGAAGATCAAGTTGGGCGAGGTGAAAGAGGTGCGCATCGTGCTCAAGGCTGATGTGCAGGGATCGGTGGAGGCCATTTCCAACGCCCTGCGCAATCTGTCCACGCCGACGGTGGGTGTGAACGTGATCGCAGCCGCGGTGGGCGGCATCACTGAGTCGGATGTGACCCTGGCCAAGGCGTCCGCGGCCATCGTGGTCGGCTTCAACGTGCGGCCTGCGGGCAAGTCGCGCGCGCTGGCCGATCAAGAAGGCGTCGACATCAAACTTTACCAGATCATCTACGACGCCATCGACGATGTGAAGAAGGCCATGCTGGGCATGCTCTCGCCGGTGACCAAAGAGAAGATCCTGGGCCGGGCCGAGGTGCGCCAGGTGTTCCACATCACCAAGGCGGGTACCGTGGCCGGCTGCACGGTGGTCGAGGGCAAGGTCACGCGCCGATCCCATGTGCGCCTGATTCGCGATTCGGTGGTGGTCCACACCGGCCGGCTGAGTTCGCTGCGCCGGTTCAAGGAAGACGCCAGTGAGGTCACCCACGGCTACGAGTGCGGCATCGGCATCGAGAACTACGGCGATGTCAAAGAGGGCGACATCATCGAGGCCTTCGAGGTGGAGTCCATCGCGGCGGTCTTGGACCAGCCCACCTCCGCACCGCCTGCGCGAAAGTAGCAGAGGTCTTTCCCACCGGCATGACCGTTGGTATCGCCCGTATCACGCTCTTCGTTCCGGAGAGCCATTCTCTGAAGGAGAAACGGATGGTTCTGCGGCGGGTGAAGGATCGTGTGCGCAACAAGTTCAACGTCGCCATCGCCGAGGTGGACGAACACGATGTATGGCAGAGTGGTGTGGTGGGCCTGGCGCTGGTGGGCAACGATCGCCGCTTCGTGGAATCGGCGTTGGACGAGGTGGTGCGCTTCGTGCGCGAGCTAGCGGAAACGACTAACGTGGAACGTGAGCTTCTGACCTTTAGCCAACCCCTTGCGGAAAACGACCTGGGCTGGAGGGGGTAGGGCAGGCATGAGTCAACGCACGGAACAGGTGGCGGGCGAGATCCGGGAGATTCTCGGGGAGATGGTGGTGCGCGGAGCGATCAAAGATCCGCGCGTGCGCGACGCAGGCCTGATCACCATCACGTACGTTCGCATCACCGGCGATCTCCGCCAGGCGCGCGTGTTCTTTACCGTGCACGGCGCCGACGACGCGGCCTTGGAGAAGGTCCGCGCGGGCCTGCAGAGTGCGGCCGGGTTCATGCGCGGGCAGGTGGGCAAGCGCCTGAGGCTCAAGGCGACGCCCGGGCTCGACTTCGAGGTTGACCGTGTGTTGGACCAGGAGGATCGCATCGAGCAGCTTCTGCGCGAGGTGGCCAAGAAAGAGTGAGCGTTCTGGTCGTCGACAAGCCGGTCGGTCCCACATCCTTCGCCGTGCTGCGCAGGGTGGGCCGGACGCTCGTGCGTGCCAGGGGCGGTGCGGAGCGCGCCCCCAAGCTTGGCCACGGCGGGACGCTCGACCCCATGGCATCGGGTGTGCTGCCGGTGTGCGTGGGGGAGGCCACGAAAGTCATTCCCTTCTTGCTCGACGCTGACAAGGAATACCTGGCTGTCGTGCGCTTCGGCGTCGAAACCGACACCCTGGATGCCACCGGGCGGGTGTTGTCTGAGAAACCGATCGGCGATCTCGATGGCACCCGGCTGGAAGCGGCCCTGGCGGCTTTTCGCGGGGAGATCGAGCAGGTCCCGCCGATGTTCTCGGCACTCAAGCACCACGGCAAGCCGCTCTATCGCTACGCGCGCGCCGGGCAGACGATCGAGAGGGCGCCCCGGCGGGTGAAGGTGCACGAGCTCTCACTCCTGGCGTACGAGCCGCCCGATCGCGCGCGCCTGCGGATTCGTTGCTCGAAGGGGACGTACGTTCGTTCGCTCGCCGCGGATCTGGGCCGCCAACTGGGCGTGGGGGCGCATCTGGCCGAGTTGCGCCGGACGGCATCGGGCCCCTTTGAGCTGGCGCAGGCCATGAGCTTGGACGACATAGACGCTTGGGTTGACCAAGGGCGCGCCTTGCCCTTCGTTTCGTTGCGCGACTCGCTCGCCCACCTGCCGGCTGTGACGGTCGGCGATGCGCTGGCCCAGCGTCTGGCTCGCGGCCAGCGCGTGCGTTGGGATGAGATCGGGCCTGGCGCCGTCGAGAGCGGTCCTCTCTGTATCTTGCTTCCGCCGGGTATTGTGATCGCCGTGGTGGATCGGGGCACGGAGGGTACCGTGCACATTCTGCGCGTCTTCAACGTCGGTTGACTCTCGGCGCGCAATGTAGGAAATTAGACTGAGAGAAAAAGAGAAAGTTACAGAAAAGAGTGTGATTGCATGGCGCTAGCCGCAGTTAAGAAAGCAGAAGTTGTCAAGAAGTACGCCCGGGGTCCGGCTGACACCGGATCCCCCGAAGTCCAGATAGCTCTTTTGTCTGAGCGTATCGCCTATCTGACCGAGCATTTTCGCGAGCACACCAAAGACCACCACTCCCGTCGTGGCCTGTTGATGCTGGTCGGACAGCGGCGCCGGCTACTTGACTATCTGAAGAAGAAGAACATCAAGCGCTACCGAGACGTGATCGTATCACTCGGTATTCGCAAGTAGGCCCGAAGTTTCCCATGCAGGAAGGCGGGCGGCGCACGACGCATCGCCCGCCACGTAAACCGAGGGCCCCGGTGCTTGCGTTCATCCTTCTTCCCGCCGGTTCGAGCCGCGTTCGGCTTTTGGCGCAGAATCGATCCGGACCCGCGCGATGAGGGACGAAGCCACAGGGGCCGCCAAAGAGGAGTGAGAAAAATGTTTGTACGCGAAGGCGTGGCCCTAGGTGGAAAAGAGCTCTCGATCGAGGTCGGCCGCATGGCCAAGCAGGCCGACGGGGCCGTGGTGGTGCGCTTCGGCGACTCCATGGTGCTGGTCACGGCGGTGGGCGCGGCCACGGTGAGGCCTGGCATCGATTTCATGCCGCTCACCGTCGACTATCTGGAGAAGACCTCGGCTGCGGGCAAGATCCCGGGCGGTTATTTCAAACGCGAAGGACGGCTGACCGAGGCGGAAGTGCTGACCTCGCGGATCATCGACCGGCCCTGCCGGCCGCTGTTTCCCAAGGGATGGCGCTTCGACACCCAGGTCATCGCCATGGTCCTGTCCACCGATCGGGAGAACCCGACCGACGTGCTGGCCATGACCGGCGCCTCGGCCGCGCTTCACCTTTCCGACTTGCCCTGGGCCGGGCCCTTTGCCGGCGTACGCGTGGGACGGGTGGGCGGCGAGTTCGTGGTCAATCCGACCTTCGCCCAGCGCGAGGCCTCGGAACTGGACCTGACCGTGGCGGCCAGCCGCGACGCCATCGTGATGGTTGAGGGCGGGGCCCAGCATGTGTCGGAAGAAGTGCTGGTGGACGCGCTCATGTTCGCGCACAAGGCGGCGCAGCCGCTCATCGACCTGCAGGAGAAGTTGCGGGCCGCGGTGGGCAAGCCCAAGCGTGCCTTCCAGGCGCCAGTGGTGGATTTCGCACTGGATGCGCGCGTGCGCGAGTTGGCCCAGCCCAAGATCGAAGCCGCCATGGCCATCCGCGAGAAGCTCGAGCGCTATGCGGCCCTGGATGCGGTGGGGAGCGAAATCCTGGAAGTAGCCAAGACAGAATTTTCCGAGCGTGACTCTGAGATCAAGGAGGTCTACGAGTCGGCCAAGAAGAAGCACCTACGCGAGCTGGTGCTCAACACGGGCCGGCGCATCGACGGCCGGGCCACCGAGGACATCCGGACCATCACCTGCGAGGTGAGCCTGCTGCCGCGCACGCATGGCTCCGCGCTGTTCACGCGGGGGGAGACCCAGGCTCTGGTCACCACGACCCTCGGAACCAAGCAGGACGCGCAGCACATCGAGGGCCTGGGCGACGAGTTCGACAAGACCTTCATGTTGCACTACAACTTTCCGCCTTTCTCCACGGGGGAAACCAAGCCTCTGCGCGGCGCCAGCCGGCGTGAGACGGGCCACGGCCACCTGGCCGAGCTGGCCCTGTCGGTGGTGCTGCCCAAGGAGGACGACTTCCCCTACACCATCCGCGTGGTGTCCGAGATCCTGGAATCCAACGGCAGCTCGTCGATGGCTTCGGTGTGTGGCGGCGCGCTGGCGCTGATGGACGCCGGCGTGCCCATCAAGACGCCGGTGGCTGGCATTGCCATGGGCCTCATCAAAGAAGGCGAGCGCGTGGCCGTGCTATCCGACATCCTGGGCGACGAAGATCACCTGGGCGATATGGACTTCAAGGTGTGCGGCTCGCGCAACGGCGTCACCGCTGTGCAGATGGACATCAAGATCCAGGGGCTGAGCCGGGCAATCCTGGAGCAGGCCCTGCAGCAGGCGAAGCGCGGGCGCATGTTCATTCTGGGCAAGATGGCAGAGGCGTTGCCGGCCCCGCGTGAGGAGCTGAACAAGTACGCCCCGCGCATCTTCACCCTCAAGGTGAAGCCGGACAAGATCCGCGACATCATCGGCCCAGGGGGCAAGACCATTCGCGGGATCACCTCGCAGACCGGGGTGGCCATCGATGTGGAAGACGATGGCACCGTCCACATCGCCTCGCCCGACGGCTTGATGGCCCAGAAGGCGATCGACATCATCAAGGGGCTGACCGCCGAGCCCGAGGTGGGCGAGTTCTACCTGGGCGTGGTCAGGCGGCTGGCGGACTTTGGTTGCTTTGTGGAGATCCTGCCCGGCACCGACGGACTGGTGCACATCAGCGAACTCGACGAGAAGCGGGTGCGCGTGGTGGAGGACATCTGCAAGGAGGGCGACGAAATGTTGGTCAAGGTGATCGGGATCGACCGCGCATCCGGCAAGGTCCGTCTGTCGCGCCGAGAGGCGCTGGGCAAGACGCCGGACGTGGTTCACAACCTGAAGGCGGGGTTTTCGACGTAGTTAGCTGTTTCTCACAGAGGGCACAGAGGACGCAGAGGTCGGAAGGGAAGGGGTTCGGAGCGGACGCGAGCCGGCCCTTGCGTTGGCATGCGAAAACGCCCGTGTGCCGGTCACTGGACATCTGTGTCGGTCACCCCCTCGGGGCGCGAAACTACCAAACGATGCGGACACCCACGGCGGGGGCAAAGGATGAGATTTTCGGGTCAAGGGTCACGAGCGGCAAATCGAGGACAGCGGCGCGCGAAACCCACCTGACCGCCGACAGCTGCTATTCTCGGAAGCCGTGACCTGCTCGTGGACGCCATACCTCCATGATGCCTAGGCACCAGGATTGGCTATATCACTGTCCAGCACTTTGCGGACCTTCCTCGTGAGATCCGCCGCACTGAACGGCTTGGCGATGAAATGGGTCCCTGGATCAAGTGTACCGTGGTGAACGATGGCGTCGTCGGTGTAGCCGGACATGTAGAGCACCTTGATCCCCGGACGGGCCACCACCAAGGTCTCGGCTAGCACCCTCCCGCCCATCTGCGGCATCACGACGTCGGTCAGCAGTAGGTGGATCTTGCCCTGCTGCGCTTTGCAGGCCATCAGCGCGTCGTCCGGACTCGCGGCGGTCAGCACGGTGTACCCGGCCTCGTGCAGAATCCGTTCGGCAATGTTGAGTATGGCTTCTTCATCCTCAACCACGAGAATGGTCTCAGTTCCGGTTGGCGGGGTCTGGACTGCCGCGAGTCTGGTGGCAGTCACCGTCATCTTGGCCGAGATCTCCCGCGGCAGATAGATCTTGAACGTGGTGCCCTGGCCGGGCTCGCTGCACACCCAGATGGTGCCGCCGCTCTGCGCGACGATGCCATACACGGTGGAGAGCCCAAGGCCGGTTCCTTTGCCTTTCTCCTTGGTGGTGAAGAACGGTTCGAAGATCCGCGCCTGCGTCGCAGTATCCATGCCGCAACCGGTGTCGCTGACCGTGAAGCGGACGTAGGGCCCGGGCTTCACGGCCACGTGGCGTGCCGCATATTCCTCATCGAGATCCACGTTGGATGTCTCGATGGTGAGCTTGCCCCCGGTGGGCATGGCGTCGCGTGCGTTGACCACCAGGTTCATCAGCACCTGCTCGATCTGGCCTGGGTCGGCCCGGACCGCGCCGAGGTCTGGCGCAAGCACCTGGACATAGTCGATGTCTTCGCCGAGGATCCGCCGGAGCATTTTCTCGACCCCCGCGGTGATCTGGTTCAGGTCGAGGACCACGGGTTGCAACACCTGCTTGCGACTGAAGGCAAGCAGTTGCCGGGTCAGTGCCACCGCACGCTCGCCGGCCTTCTTCACCTCCAGGAGTTCATCCCTGGTACGGTCATCCTCCCGCACCCCGGCCATTGCGAAATCGGTGCAGCACAGGATCACGGAAAGCAGGTTGTTGAAGTCGTGCGCAATGCCGCCCGCGAGGTTGCCGATGGCTTCCATCTTCTGCGACGCCCGAAGCTGCTCTTCGAGTTTCTCGCGCTCCGTCTCCGCCTGCTTGCGCTCGGTGATGTCGGTCATCACGAGGTGGCATACCGGCGCGTTGCCTTCGTCCTGCACGACCGTCGCTTGCAGATGCGCCCAGAATGCGGTGCCGTCTATAGTCACCATACGCAGCTCGCACGCCTGCGTCTTTCCCGCCCTAATGGGCTGTTTTCGGAACAAGTAATAGATGTCCTGGTCTTCCTTGAAAATGAACCGGGAGATCGGTTGCTTGATCAGCGCGTCCCGGGCCACGCCCAGCAAGGTGGCGACGGAGAGGTTGGCCTCGATGAGCAGATCCTGGTCACTGACGGTGCAATAACCAACCGGGGCCTGGTCGTAGAGGTCCACGTAGCGCTCTCGCTCGGCGCCCAGCGCCGCTTGCGTGCGGCGCAGCTCCTCGTTCTGCATATCCAGCTCGATCTGATGGACCCGCAGCTCGTGCAGCGTCACCACAATATCTTCGGGCGACGAGGGCTCGAGCTGTTCCGACGCCCCTTGGACCTCCCCAACGGGGGATGACGGGACGCCCTGTCTCCGGAGCATCTCTTCCACCTGCTGGCGCAGCGCGGCGTTCTTGCCCAGGCGTCTATCCTTGCCGGTCATCGTGAGTCCTCCCGATCCGTCGTTGATGGCACACGCCGTTCCGTGGTCGCAATCGCGTACATCTGCCCGGCCTCATCGATCAAAGCGGTGGAGACGATCGTGACATCCGCCACCGCCCCTTGGTTGGTGAGGCGTTGGGTGCGATACGGCTGCAGAACTTCCGCCCGACTCAGCTGGACGAGCTTGGCCAGCGCGTTCTCGCGCTGCGGCTGCGGGATGCGGTCGCGCACGTTCATCTGCAGCGCCTCGGCTTCGCTCCAGCCATACAGCCGTACCGCGCCCGGATTCCAGGCCAGGGTGCGGCCACTCAGATCCTGCACCGTGATGGCATCGCCCGAATCGCGCACCACCGCGGCCAGCCGGGACAGGCCGTGGGCTTCGCGCAGCGCCTCCCGCGTCCTCATCACGTCCGTGATGTCCGCAAAGGTGAGAACCGCGCCTTCGATGACATTGTCGAGGGTGCGGTAGGGATGGATGCGCATCGCGTACCACGCGCCCGCTGCGCTCTGCACTTCCAACTTCTTGGGGATCAACGTGTCCAGCACAGCCTGCACGTCTTTCACCAGGAGGTCGTAGCCAACCAGGTTGTGGGCGAAATGGCTGAGGGGCCTTCCTTTGTCGCTCGAAACCAGGTTGATGATCGCGCTTGCGTTGGGTGTATGGCGCAGGATGCGCAGGTGCCGGTCCACGAAGATGGTGGCGATGTTGGTGCCTGCCAGCAGGTTGTTCATGTCGGCGTTGGTATGCGCCAGATCGATCATCTTGGCTTGCAGCTCGGCGTTGACCGTGCCCAGCTCCTCGTTGAGCGATTGCATTTCTTCCTTGGAGGTCTCCAGTTCCTCGTTGGTGGATTGCAATTCCTCGTTCACCGATTGCATCTCCTCGTTCAAGGAAGTGAGCTCCTCGTTGCTGGTCTCCAGTTGCTCATTGGCGGTACGGAGGTAGTCCTCCTTGGTCTGCAGTTCCTGCTGAATCGCCGTGAGGCGCGTCTTGGTGTCCGTAATCGGGCCATCCGGTCCTCGGCTGGCGCTCAGGCCCCCCGGCTCCGCTGGTGGGTGCTCGCAGGGCAATCCTTCCTGGAGGAGGACCAGGTACAGCGGGGCTTGATCGGGTATGGCCGGGGCGACCGCCACTTTGGAGATGGTCAGGTCGACGGTGGAGAAGTCGCCGTTGGTTTTGACCCGGAGGCCACGGCAGTGCTGGGTCTCGCTGGTCCGCGCGGCGTTGTGCAGGGTGGTGGCCAGCGCGAGCTGCAGCCCTTCGCGGGCCATCTTCAAGATGCTGTTGGTGCCGGTCTCACCAGCGGCCGGCTCCAGGTACATCCCCGTGCGGCCGTGGAGGTAGAGGATGTCCCCCTGGCCGTTGACCAGGGCAGCGGCCGGCGCGACCTGTGCAAGGAGCGCCTCTTCGGTCAGTGCGCGCAGCGGAAGCTTCGCGGGGAATGCCATCCTGCCGGCAGGGCGCAGGAGGGCCGCCTCCGTCGCCGTGATGAGTGGAAGAAAACGAGCCAGGCTCGTGCGCGGCCCGCCCTGGGTATCCCGCTTGCGCTGATACAGCTTTGATTTGCGGTCCAACGTGGCAAACAGATTGCCAAACTCCCCCACAGTCTCCGAGCTGCCCAGAAACAGGATTCCTTCGGGGTTCAGCACGTGGTGAAACAAGGGAATGAGCCTCTTCTGCAATACCCCGTCCATGTAGATCAGGAGGTTGCGGCAGCTGACGAGGTCGATTTTGGAGAAGGGCGGATGCTTGATCAGATCCTGCTCGGAAAAAACCAGCATGTCGCGGATGCTCTTGTGGATGCGGTACTCCCGACCACCCGGCTCGACTGAAAAGAACCGCGCCAGCCTCTCCGGCGAGAGGTCGGCAACCGCGCTGGCCGGATAGACACTGGCGCGGGCCAAGGCAATCGCCCGGCGGTCGATGTCGGTGGCGAACACCTGCACGGTGTAGCCTTGCTTCAGCACCGCCATGCGCTCCGCCAGGAGCATGGCGAGGGAATACGCCTCCTCGCCGGTGGAGCATCCCGGCGACCAGACACGAACCACGCTGCCGGCGTGCCTGCCGGCAAAGAGCTTGGGGATGACCTGTTCCTCGAGCGCCTTGAAGGCCTCCGGATCGCGGAAGAACCTGGTCACGCCGATCAACAGATCATGAAAAAGCACCTCCTGCTCGACCGGCGTCTGCTCCAGGATCTTGAGGTACGCGCCGATCTCATCGACTTGATGAACGGCCATGCGCCGATGAATGCGGCGATGGGTGGTGCCCGCTTTGTACTGGGAAAAATCGTGGCCGGTGTGGTGGCGCAGGAGGATGAAGATCTTCTTGATCTCGTTTTCGTGGGCCGGGAGCGGGGCGGTGGCGGCCCGGGCGGTCTTGCTGAAGGCTACGGCGTAGTCGATGAGCTTGGCGGCCATCTCGGCCGGGGGAAGCTCATAGTCCACGAGGCCCGTGGCCAAGGCACTCCTCGGCATGCCGTCGTGCTCGGCGGATTGGACATCCTGGGCCATGACCATGCCGTTCTCGCCCTTGATGGCCCGCACGCCCAGAGTGCCGTCGCTGCCGGTGCCGGAGAGCACGATGCCGATGGCCCGCTCGTGCTGGTCCTCTGCGAGCGAGCGGAAGAAGAAGTCGATCGGCATGCGCTGGCCGCGCGGTTGGAGGGGTTCCAGCAAATGCAATGTGCCATGCAGGACGGCCATGTCGCGTCCCGGCGGGATTATGTAGGCGCAGTTGGGCTGCACCACCATTCCGTCCTCGACCTCGAAGACCGGCAAATGGGTGTAGCGCTGGACGATGTCGGCGAGGATGCTCTCGTGATCCGGGGCCAGGTGCTGCACCAGCACGAACGCCATGCCGGGGTTTTGGTCGGCGGGCATCCCGGAGAAGAAGGCTTCGAAGGCCTTGAGGCCCCCTGCCGAGGCGCCGATGCCGACGACGGGAAACCCGGCCACGGGGCTTTCGACCGTCTCTTGCAACTCGACCGCTGTCTCGGCGACTTCAGGCGTCTCGACGGGCTTGGCTTCGGTCGTTTGTTCAGCCTCCGGCGCTGCAACCCGGCCTCGAAGTGCTTCGTCTTCCCGAACCAGTCGGTCAGGCTCTCCTGTGGCGTCGCCCATGGATCCCCCCTGTGCCACTGACTTCTGGGGCGGAAGAGTACCATGCCGACCCGGATCTGGCACGCGAATTCGCCCTTTCTCGGGGTGTGTGGCTGGCAGCTTGCGGCAAGAAATTTCGTAACCGCAGAGGGTACAGTTGGAAACCTTTGTTGAAGAACGCGGGGCATTTTGGGTTCGGCACAGGATCTCGTACCCCCCGCTCACCGTCGACTATCTGGAGAAGACCTCGGCCGCGGGCAAGATCCCGGGCGGCTACTTCAAGCGCGAAGGACGGCCGGGTCGGCGACGAGTCCGTGATCTGGTTCCAGTCGAAAACGTGAACTAGCGAGCCTCCATCACCTCGAAGCCACCTGCGAGAAGGAGCGCGTTTCGCACCTCTGGCCAACGCCACTCTGGCAGACTGCATAGGAGCGGTCCCATGCGGCCTTGTTGCGCCAGAGAGAGATGTGGTCGAAGTTCAGCGCACATGTCACTGGCATGCCATCGTCGTGGGTTAGGACCAATTCTGGGGCCAAGCCGCGGACCGTTCTCGTTGCGGGAACCACGATCAATTCATTCAGATTCCCGATGACCTCGTTGCGGGCTGTACCTGAAGCCCACAACCCCCTAGAAGCGTGCTCGTTTTCCCTCGGGTATGGGGGCTAGTTGTTTCTGGGCAGAGGTTATTCAGAAGTGACGGCCCGGCATGGGCGGCGCCTGCGAAAACGGTACGCCTACTGCAGGACGCGGACGAGCGCTGCGGTCGCGGCAGGGACGTACACTGAAACGTTATTTCCCGAGACCGTCTGAGTGTAAGGTGGATTGCGAGGCCAATCGCCGGCAACCGAAACCTTGGCGCCAGCAAGGGTCACGTTTCCTGCCGCTGCCGTCAGGTTGGCGGCAGGCGTCCCCTCCAGATAGATCGCGCTCGCGCTACTCACCGCGGCTCCGAGGTTCACCGTGGCGCTGACAGCGCTCGAGGCATTCCTGTTGTTGAGCACCACGCTGGTAAATCCGCTCGCCTTGATGGCCCACGCGGTGAAGTTTTGGGCGCTCCCGGTGACGGTCGTGGAAACCATCGAGCCTGCGCCGGCTTGGCTGAAGAGGAGCATTCCGTAGTATTCCGGCTGTACCTGCACCACGACGCCATTGGTCTCCTTGATCGGCATATAGTAGAAGGGGTTCGTTCCATCCATTCCAGTCTCGCCGCCGTGGAAATTGATTCCGCTCGCGACACGCTTGGCAGACTCGAACATGTAATCGATCGCCCAGAGACCCGCAATGAGCGTGTCGCTTAGTCCCTGCTGACCGTGACCGGAGCAGGTGTTGTTTTCCCCCATGCGGTAGCCATTTGCGATCTTGTTCTTTGTGGCTGCACCTTGCATCGTCGTAAAGATACCGGTGAGTTTGGACGTTGTTATCTGGAGGTTGGGCAATGAGCAATCCGACGAACCGGCTCCGGCAACATAGGAGTGCTGCGTCAGAAGGGTGAGCTTGCTCCCAAACTTCGCGGCCTCGGAGTCGGCAAATGGAGAACTGAACGATGCGGCAGATCCACTGGTGCAACCCGGCCCAGCTATCAAAGCGCCCGGCGCGGCGAGGATGGCGGTCGCGAACGACTCGTACTGCGTTTGTTGGGAGGACCAGCTGCCAAACTTGTCGGGCTCGTTGCCGATCTCGAATGCGTAGATGCTCGACGGGCACTTACCCATAACGTAGGCCGCCTCTGCTGCGGAGGCAGTCACGTCGCCCGACTGGAAGTTGACGCCGTAGATAATCTTGGTTCCCGTCGCGGCCAGAAAGCCGCAGAGTTGGTCGACTCCGCCGGTCGTGACCTTTGTGTTGAATGGCTGCCCATTTGGCTGCGAAGGTGCGGTCCCCGTGCCAGTCCAGGTGCAACGTTCGACATCGTTGGCTCCAAGCCGCATCACCGGAGAACCAAGGAGCTTATAAAGCGCAATCAAATTCGTGTTGTTACTGGTGAGCGAGCCATTCATGATGTGCGTCTTTTCGTAGCTGAACCCGGTATAATCGGCACCGATCGTCCCTACGGTCGTGCTGGGGCTCACGGTCACCGTGGCCGTGGTCCCCGTGCCCGCGGGACCGCCAGTCACGGGCGTTCCCCACGTCGTGACCGTTCCCGTGGAGCCGGCGGCGCCGGTCGTGGAGCCGCCGGAGCTGGTCGTGGTCCCGCCGGAGCCGGTCGTGGTCCCGCCCGCGCCGGTCGTGGTCCCGCCCGAGCGGGTCGTGGTCCCACCGGATCCGGTCGTAGTCCCGCCCGCGCTGGTCGCGGTCCCGCCCGAGGCGGTCGTGT
>Ga0224520_1000094_pt1 | contig 29435 bp, 21 predicted proteins | sample CFST25metaG_2_FD_180684 | JGI IMG/M metagenome (GOLD analysis project Ga0224520, IMG submission 180684) | Peat soil microbial communities from Stordalen Mire, Sweden - C.F.S.T-25 | ecosystem: Environmental > Terrestrial > Soil > Wetlands > Peat | place: Sweden: Norrbotten County, Stordalen Mire... | reverse complement strand
GCGGCATACAAGCCGAAGTGTCTGATTTTTACGAAGGCGCGAGGCAAGACGTGAAGAAGGAATCGGCGCATGAATTCCAGGGGCGCGAGTCGACAGATTTGCTTGCCGCGCGTGCGGAAAACGACTTCATTGTCGTCGACGTGGAGCAAGCGCTGGTTCGAGATGGCAACCCGGTGGGTGTAAAGACCAAGGTAGCGAAAGAGGGCGTCGGGTTTGCGGAAGGGTGTCTTGGCGTAGACCACCCAGTCCTTCTTGTAGAGCGCATTCTCGAGTCGGGCGAAGGCGGCCGGCTCGACGAGATCAGCGACGGCTTTCTTCCTGCGCGGACTGGACGCGAGCTTGCCGTCGTCGAATAGGCGAGCCAGACTGTCGAGAAATTTCCCGCAAAACAGCTTGCCGAGGACTTTGACTGGGAGCAGGTATCTTTCGGGCGAATCAACCCACGTACCGTCTGCGTCGAGACCACCGCCGGTCACGATGCAATGAAGGTGCGGGTGAAACGTGAGATTGCGCCCCCACGTGTGTACCACGCCGGTCACGCCGACCAGAGCGCCGATTCTTTTTGGATCACGGCCGAGCTCAAGGATGGTCTGGGAGGCGGCGGCGAACAGCAGGTCGAGCAGCAAGACCTCGTGCTCGCGGACGAGCGGCCGCAATTCGGCGGGCAGGGTGAAGACGACGTGGAAGTGGCGCACAGACAGCGCACGTTGCATGCGCGCCGCGACCCAGCGAGCCTGTCTGAGTGCCTGGCATTTCGGGCAATGGCGATTGCGGCACGAGTTGTAGACAGTGCGCTCGTGGCCACAGCGAGCGCACACATCGCGATGACCGCCGAGCGCACCGGTGCGACAGACAGAGATGTCCCGCAATGCCCGGCGCTCCATGGCGCCAAGCGCGTTCGCCTTTCGATACGCATCGCCGTGACGGCGGAACAGGGCTCCGATATCACGGCCAGACGAAGTCCCCCGCCCGTCCGCGCAGGCGGGAGACTCGTCGTGTGCCGACCTCATCGGTCAGCGCGATGGTTTCGAGTGTTTGGCCTTTCGCCGTCGCCGGGTCACGCGAACACCGGCGGCGCGCGCCACGTCGACCTTGCCGTCGCCGAGAGCATCGAGCGGACTTGCCACGCGCGAAAGGTGCTGCCCCGACACTTGCAGATAGCGTGTCGTGTTTCGGATTGACCTATGGCCGAGCAGCACCTGGATGGTGCGCAGGTCTTCACCCGATTCGAGCAAATGCGTGGCAAAGGAATGCCTGAAGGCGTGCATGGTCACGCGGCGATTGATGCCGAGCGCGGCTGATGCACGATGGACGGCGCGACGGACAGTATCGGGACAAAGATGCCTACTGGGACCTTTCCCCGGAAACACGAGCGGCCCTGTCGGTCTGGTGAGCCGCCAATATTCGCGCAGGCTCCCGAGCAGGCGATGCGGAAGCACGACCAGGCGCGGACGATCGCCTTTGCCGTGACGAACGTGGATAAGGCCAGCCTTGCCGTCGATGTCGCGGCACTCGAGCGCCAAGATCTCGGAGATGCGCAAGCCGGTCCCGTAGGCGGTCATGACGACCATGCGGCAGACGAGAGGCTCGATCTTGCCGAGGAGAGCCTTGACGTCGGCGCGGCTGACCACGGCGGGGAGATTCTGGGCCACGCGAGGCCAGGGAATGCTTTCCACCTCTGCAGGACGACCGAGGGTGACGCCGTAGAGGAAGCGCAAGCTGGTGACGTACATCTTGATGCTCGAAGCGCTCTCGCCTCGATTGTGGAGCATCAGCAGGAACTGCCTGATTTCGGCCATGCCCATCTCGCTGGGTGCGCGCATGAAATGCCGGACGAATCGGCGTGCGGCCCACAGGTAGCTCTTCTGCGTGCGAATGGAATAGCGGCGGAGCTTGAGATCGGACGCCATCTTCTCGTACAGTTGACCCATGTTTCGTCTCCTTGTGGTTGCCGGCGCTCGCCCATCGGGCGCCGGTAGACACAGGGTCAACCGCCGACCGCTCTCTCAGCGAGCGGAGCCGCGACCAAGATCAGAAACTGCCGCGCCAGCGGCTTCGTTCAACATGGCGTTGCACCCGACGATCGGCCGCGGACGGCCGCTCGCGGGTGAACGCCAAGGCGTTGGCCAGACGATGTTGGGTGGCGGGGCCGGGACTTGACTGTTCCCCTGGGCGGGGTACACTCCGGTGTGTGCGAGTAGAACTCTCGAGCACGGCGGAGAGACAACTTGCGAAGATACCGGGGCACATCGTCAGGAAATTCGCGCTCTGGGTGGACTTGGTGTCCGTGGAAGGGCTTGCCGCCGCACGGGTCATCCCAGGATACCGAGACCACGGCTTGAAGGGAGAATGGAGCGGGTATCGAGCAATTCGTCTGAGTGCGGCATACAGAGCCATCTACCAGGAACGTCAGGCCGGGACGATTCGCCTGGTCTACGTTGAGGAGGTCAACAAGCATGATTACTAGAAAGCCAAAAGGGAAGGCCCGGCGGGAAACATCGAAGTTCCTCGAAACCCTGATGGGGGGCCCGCTGACGCTCGGGGCCGCGCTGTCGGGACTGCGCGAGTCTGACGACCGAAGTCTTGCTGAGTTCGCCAAGCTCCTTGGCGTCTCGAGAGCGCACCTCTGCGATATCGAGCAAGGCCGACGAGCAGTCAGTCCAGAAAGAGCGGCTCGCTTCGCTCACGCGCTCGGCCAGAGCGAAGCTCAGTTTGTGAGGCTGGCGCTCCAGGACCAAATTCGAGGCGCTGGGCTGCGATTAACTGTTGAAGTGAAGGCCGCGTGAGGACGCTGGCCAACCGTTGAAGCTGTCGGTCGGGCGCGGACGGCCGCCTGCCGCTTAACGGCAAAGCGTTGGGCGTATCCGAATTTGATGAAGGAGTGGCAGTGAACCAGCAGAGCATCGAAGCGTATGACCTTCCACAAAGGGTTGCGTCCTATGACGCTGACATGGATCTGATGCACCCGAACCGGTCAAAGATGGTTCGTGTCGCCTTGCAGATTCTGCCCTTTGTCGGTACGGCCCCGCTCTGGGCACTCGACCTCGGCGTGGGGACCGGCTATTTCAGCAAGCAGTTCCTCGCCTGTTTCCCGAACAGTCGAGTACTTGCCATTGACGGGGCCAGGCTGATGGTTGATCTCGCGAAAGCGCGACTCGGAGATGCGGCCGCCAGGGTGGACTTTCGAATCGATGACTTCCGCAACCTGAAACGCGCTGCCGCCGAACTTCCTGCTTTCGATGTCGTTTTCTCGTCCTATGCGCTTCATCATCTCAGCGGCGCGGACAAGCAGTCCGTGGTTGGCCAGGCCCTCGATCTTCTGAAACCGGGTGGCTGGTTCGTCAATGCCGACCTCGTGGTCGCTGACTCGCCTGACATCGAGGCGCGAATTCAAGAGGTTCGCGTGAACGGAATCGTTGAACGTGCGTGCGGCAAAGACGAGCGATTTCGTGACGCCTCCACGACTCGACGGTACTTGGACGAACTGGAGGCGAACGAACACGACCAACCCTTGGCAATGTCTGTGGACCTTGAGATTCTCCGGCGCGCGGGCTTGCGAAGTGCATCGGCCTTGTGGCTGGAACACCGGGAGGTGGTTTGTGCGGGACATAGGTAGTGCCCGCGGAAAGCCCAACAAGCCGTTGAAGCGGATGGTCGGCCGCGGACGGCCGCCCACCGCTGAACGGGTGCGCCCAGCAGGAACGTCATCCTGGGGGTGAAAAGTCCCCCCGAAAGGAGACCATCCCAAACGAAGCGAACTGCAACTGCGTGTGGGTGACCACGCGTGGGGAGGAAGCAGGGAACGAAACCGCGGGCCGATGAACAAGAACCGGATAGGAGGCGGCGCCGAGCGAGGCGAGCGTGCCCGTTGCCGCGAAGCCCCGATGGTCAAAGCTCAGGCTACGTAGATCCGGCGGTCGCGCGGCGAAGGAGGACGTTCTTACCTGGGGAGATCTCGCCTCGAGCCTGAAAGGGCGACGGTGCGAAAGCACCGGAGCGAGAAGTCAGCCGAGGTCGTAGTAGCGAAGTCGAAGCCAGAGCGGCCATGGCGCCGACGATGGACGGAGCGCCGAGGACGAGTTGCTCGTGCAGGTGCAGGGTATGATCGCAGAATACGAGCGCGCCAAGATCATGGAGCGCTACCGTCGAGGAAAACTCCACAAGGCACGAAGCGGAGCTGTCAGCCCGTTGTCAGGCGCACCGTATGGCTATCTGTACATACGCCGGACGGACAACGAGCCGGCGTGCTATCAGGTGCTCCTGCACGAAGCCAAGGTCGTGCGATCGATCTATTCCTGGCTCGTCGAGGAGCAGGCCTCGATCGGCGAAATCACGCGGCGGCTACGAGCGCAGGGTGTGCCGACCAGGACCGGGAAGGGTCACTGGGATCGCTCGGTGGTGTGGGCGATCCTGCGCAACCCTGCATACGCGGGGCAGGCGGCTTATGGCAAGACGGAATCGGTCGAACGCCGACAGCTCTTGCGGCCGATTCGCAACAAGAACGTCGTCCCCCGGCGGGCCAAAAGCACATGCCGAGACAAGGCCCCCGAGGAATGGGTCTCGATCCCCGTTCCGCCCATCGTGTCGGCGGACACCTTCGCGGCCGCACACGAGCAGCTAGAACGGAACCGTCGCTTGGCCGCGCGAAATGCGCGAGGTCAGCTGTACCTGTTGCAGGGTCTTGTCGTTTGCGGACGCTGTGGCTATGCGTTCTACGGCAAACGAGTTTCCCCGGCGGCCGCCAAAGGTAAGCCTAGGCGGTACGCCTACTATCGCTGCGTCGGCAGCGACGCCTACCGATTCGACGGCGGACGGGTTTGCCACAATCCACAGGTCCGCGTGGATCAACTCGATGGCTTTGTCTGGGATTCCGTGCGCCGCATTCTCGAAGATCCTCGTCAAGTGGTCGAGGAATGGACGAGGCGAGGATCCGAGGACGGGACGATCGCGGAAATGCGCACCCAACGAGACGACGCGACGAGGATGGTCGTCAACCAGGAGCAAGTCCTACGGCGCCTGCGCGATGCCTACGAGGCTGGAGCCATTGAACTCGATGACCTCGTCGCGCGCAGCGAACGGGTCCGCGCGCGTCTCGTGCGGGCGCGCGAGGAACTTGGGCAAGCAGAGAAGCAACTCACGCAGACAGTCGAGATCACCGCCATCGTTGGTCGCCTCACTGACTTCTCCGCGCATGTTCGAGCCGGCCTTGATCGCCTTGATTGGCAGCAACGCTGCCAGATAATTCGAACGCTCGTCTCCCGTGTCGAGATCGGCGAAGAAGGCGCCACCGTGGTCTACCGCGTGCCTGCCATCACCAACCCAGAAAGCGGGGGCGCCGGCCCCGATCGTGAGGCTGAGCAACCTCCCGGTGGCCAGATTATTCCATTGTGTGGGGGGAGTGCTGTCACCGCTCTTGGCCAACGTGCTGCTCGACGAAGTGGACAAGGAGCTGGAAAGGCGCGGGCACGCATTCGTGCGCTATGCCGACGACTGTAACGTATACGCGCGGTCGCGGCGCGCGGGCGAGCGCGTGATGGGGCTGCTGCGGCGGCTGTACGCGGGGTTGCGGCTCCGAATCAACGAGACGAAAAGCGCGGTGGACCTGGCGTGGAAGCGGAAAATTCTGGGCTACTCATTCTGGGTGGCCAAGGATTCGACGGTGAGGCGCCGGGTGGCGGACAAGGCCCTTGCCACAATGAAGGACAGCATCCGCGAAATCACGAAGCGGACGGGCGGGCGAAGCATCGAACAAGTGTGCAAGCGGCTGGGCGAATATCTGCGCGGATGGCAGGAATACTTCCGCCTCGCGGACACGCCCCGCATCTTTGACAACCTTGACCGATGGATTCGCCGTCGCCTGCGGGCTCTCCACCTGAAACACTGGGGACAGCAATCGACCGTCTACCGGGAACTGCGGGCTCGGGGTATGTCCGAGGACGCGGCCAATGTAGTGGCCGTGAACTGTCGCCGCTGGTGGATGAACTCGGGTAGAATCATTCATGTGGCACTTCCCAATCGCTACTTCGACCAGCTGGGCGTGCCTCGGCTGGCCGCGCAACCTCAACTTCGCGAACCGCCCGGTGCGGACCCGCATGCCGGGTGGTGTGGCAGGGGTCCTTGACGATCAGTCGAGGCCCCTATGCCGATCATAGCGTTCGACGGACGCACTCTTGCTACGATGACGTCATTCCGGCAGCGACTTGAGCTTGAGAAGCGCCACAACCGTCAACACCATTGCGAGCAAGCTGAACACTGCTGCAAAGGGGAAAAAGAATATCAGTTCATCGATGCCCCAAGCCAATAGGATGATGGATATCGACAGGCAGAGCTTGCGCGCAAGAGCAGGGTTTTGTGTCGCAGAACCGGACACGACCCAGAGAATGGTGGCGATCAACAACAATGCTAAACTGGCAGCGAAGCCATACCCGTCGTAGTAGTCTCCAAGGCTTCTCACTGCGCCCATGAATGGAAATCTGTTTTCGGTCATCTGTCGTACAACCTCCCGCTTTACTGGGTCGAGCGTTGCCTTCCACGACAAATGGCCGAAGGTATGCCCGACATCATGCGCCAACATGACGATGGAGGCAATTCTGAGTAGCACTCTCGGTTTCATGGGACCTCTCAAGCTTCGAACTGGATCATTCTGGAGTTTCCCGCGCGCAACCGCAAGCGCGCACTGGCGAGCCTCGCCGACACCGTGGCGCCCCGCCGTCGAACAAGCCGTTGCAGCGGACAATCCCGCCGCAGGGACATCGGTGTAGAATCGAAAGGTGGACTCGGCGGCGGGCTTGCTGCCGAACGGCAAGGCGTTGGACGGACACAGCAGAACTCAAATGACAACCAAAGTTTCACTCATCGAGGTGGTCGACGCGCTCGAAATCGCGACTGATGAGGTGTCCAGTTTCGTGAGCAAACGGACAGGACAGGTCGTCACTTTGTCGCACGAAGCGATGCATCTAGCGGAGGAGGATTCGAAGGATGACCTGCCGGACTGGCAAGAGGAAGAGCTGCGCTTGGCCAGGGATGTGCTGGAATCGACAGACTGGCTTGGACTCCCGAGCAAATTCGAGGTCCACGAATGGGAGATCATGAACCGATTTGGCCAATCCCTTTCTGTGCCAGCGCAGCGGGAGGAGGTCTTGGATGCTATCCACGGAGGCGGTGCCTTCCGTCAATTCAAGAGCACCATTCGACGGCTACGCCTGGAGGACACCTGGTTTGCGTTCAGGAGTTCGGCCTTCGAGGACATTGCAAGGTCGTGGCTGAGTGAACACGGTTTCGAAATCAATGAGGACGGCCGGAGCGGAGGCCGCCGAACAAGCCGTTGAAGCTCTCGTAGGCCGCGGACGGCCGCCCGCAGCTTAACGGCAAGGCGTTCGGCGCACGCGCGAGCATTTCGTGTGGCGCCGGGTATTCACAAACGGTACTCTTGGGCGTACCTTCTGAAGTACGTCCATGAGCAAAGTTCGATCCATCGTTCCGATCAGCGAACTGCGCGAGGATGCAGCCAACATTCTCGGTCGAATGAGGAAGAGCCACGAACCCGTAGTGATCACCCAGCGCGGGAGAGCCGCGGCGGTCATGGTCAGCGTCGAGGAGTACGAGCGGTCGACGCACGAACGCGAGATTCTTCGTCTCCTGGCGCAAGGGGACAGAGAAGTCGCTGCGGGTAAGGGCCACGAACTCGAACACGTATTCAAGGAAGCCGACCGGATCCTGGCGAAATGAAGGTTCGGTTCACGCCGTCCGCGCGAACGCAGTTCTTCGCGGGCCTTGAGTACATCAAGGCCCGCAATTCCCCTTGCCGCATTGGCGCTTTTCGCGCGGGCGAAGAAGAGCCTTCGTCGGTTGAGCACGTATCCACAGTCGGGTCGGAAGATTCCAGAGTTCCCTGAACTCTCCCACCGCGAAATGATTGTCCCACCGTATCGGTTCTTCTATCGGGTGGAAAAGCCGACCGTCTGGATCGTCGCCGTCTGGCACGGGGCTCAGTTGCCGGCGTCGCCCCAACCCGCGCGGCGCCGAACAAGCCGTTGACTGTCGATCGGCCGCGGACGGCCGCTCGCAGCTTAAGGGCAAGGCGTTCGACAGGCGCAGCCACCATGGGCGCTAGCTGACGTAGGAAGACGCGCTATCGAACATCTGGAGAGGCACTGCGACGATGGAAGATAGGGCACTCGAACTTGCTACGCGGATTCGGTACCGGACCAGCCATTCTGCAAAGCGCGCGCCATAGCTAGGCGGCCAGTCAAGGGACGCAATGCACCTGGGCTGTCGGATCTTCAACATTCCAACATTCAAGTCGTCGAGCCCCGAACGGTTGGCTACCGGCACAGTCCGCCATCTTCCGAACATCGACCCGGTCAGGGACAACCTGCCGGCCCCACCGGGGACGGACTGAAACCGATGGTGCCGTCAGCCATCAATCCGAAGTCACGCGCGCCCCAGCACCACACGCCGCCGTCCTTGGCTCGGGCGCAGGTGGCGCCGAGACCGGCGGAAACCTCGACCACCTCCGTTCCCAACGCGGTAACCCGCACCGGAATCATCGCCATCGCGCCCTGGCCGCTCGTCCCGGTTCCCAATTGGCCGCTGCTGTTGTCGCCCCAGCACCAGAGGGCGCCGTCGCCGGTGCGCGCGCAGGTATGCTCGCCGCCGGCCGCTACCTCGACGACCGACGCGAGTCCGGCCACCGGCACGGGAACCGTGCTCGAGACGAGGGTCCCGTCGCCCAGTTGGGCGCTGTCGTTCCGGCCCCAGCACCACGCCGTGCCATCGTCGAGAACCGCGCAGGTGTGGCTCCACGGGCTGGCCGAAACCTGCCGCACCTTCGCCCCGAGCGACGTGACCGGCAGGGGGATTGCGCGGTCGTCGGTCGTGCCGTCGCCCAATTGCCCCGAGTCGTTGCTGCCCCAGCACCAGAGCGTGCCGTCGGCCGTTCGCGCGCAGGTGTGCGTCCCACCGGTCGCAACCTCGGCTACGGTGGGGCCGAGGGTGCTGACCTGGACCGGCGCTTCGCTGAAGAACGCATTCGTTTCGTCGCCCAGCTGGCCGTTGTCGTTCCGTCCCCAGCACCACAGGGTTCCATCGTTCGCTAGCGCGCAGGCATGACTCGATCCTACCGCGACCTCGACGATGGTTGCCGGAAGGCCGGGGACTTGGAAGGGCACGGCCCGCAGCTCGAAACCGCCCGCGGCATTGCTGACCCACCCCCAGCACCAGACCTGGCCGTCCGTCGAGAGCGCGCAGATGCCCTCGTCGCCACCTGCCACTTGCGTGACGGGGCGGGCGAGGGCCGCGACCTCGAGCGGGCTCGGCTGGCACACAATGGAACCGGAACCGTCGCCAGGTTGGCTGGCGGGATCGATCCCCCAGCAGGCAACGCCCCCGTCGGTCCTGCGCGCGCAGAAGAAATCGGCGCCGGCCGCAAGCTGCGCCACGCTGGTCCCCAGGTTGGCCACGGCCCGAGGCGTGGGCTGGGCGGAGGTCACCCCGATGCCCAATTGCCCGAAGTCGTTGTCGCCCCAACAGCGAAGGGTGCCACCAGACTGGACCGCACAGGTGACACCATTGCTGACGGCCAGGTCCAACGTCGCCCCCACGGCGGTGACTTGGCCTGGGGTGCTTCGAGACACGGTGGTGCCGTCGCCCAACTGCCCAGCCCGGTTCCCTCCCCAGCACCACAGCGTCCCGTCGCGTTTCCTCGCGCAAAAGTGGGCGCTGCCCACGGCGACCGCGACGATATCCAGACCAAAGCTCTGCACCATGGACGGTGTCTGGCTGCCGCTTCTCCACCCCCAGCACCAGAGGGTTCCGTCGCTCCTCGTCGCGCAGGTATCTTGGTAACCGGCTGACACCTGGCTCACCAGACGGCCGATCTTGGCCACCTCGATGGGAACGAGACTGACGTTGGTCGTGCCATCGCCCAATTGTCCGGCTTCGTTGTTGCCCCAGCACCAGAGCGAGCCATCAGTTTTCCGAGCGCAGATGTGTCCCCAGCTCACCGAAACCCCGGCGACGGCGGAGCCAAGCTCGCTCACCTCCGTCGGCGTGGCGTAGACGCCCGACGCGGTTCCGTCGCCGGCGTAGACAAACCCCCAACACCACAGCGTGCCGTCTAGCTTACGCGCACAAGCGTGCTGACCACCGGCCGCCACCTCGGCGACCGCAGATCCGAGAGCCACGACCGGAGTCGGAATCGCGCTCGGGGACGCAGACGGGTCGCCGCTGCCCAATTGCCCTCGGTCATCGCCCCAGCACCAGAGCGTGGCATCGCGCTTGAGCGCACAGGTGAAGTTGTAGCCGGCGGCCGCCTGGATCACGTCGGAGCCGAGCGCGGTCACGGGCACCGGCGCCGGCCTGTCCACGAAGGTTCCATCGCCGAGCTGGCCGTAGCCATTGGCTCCCCAGCACCACATCGTCCCGTCCGCCTTCACCGCGCAGGCGTGTAACAAGTCCACGGTCACTTGTGCCACTCCGGTGCACAGGCTTGCCGGTGCAGACTCACTCGAGGCCTCTGGTAGGTCGGGCAGGCCGCTATCCGGCCATGATAGGCTCGCATCGAAAGCGGGCGCGTGCTCCGCGCCATCGCCGGTCACCGCCACCTCGACGCTGCCGTCGGCGGAGGCGTCGCCATGGCTCGCCTTCAAGGCCCTGTGGCATGCGGGCAGCGCCAACGTGGCCAGACACACCCACACTACGTATGGCCGGTGGACGGACATTGCTTCACGATACCACCACCCATCGTTGCGAAGGGCCGAAGATGAGAGGGCTAGCTGACGTAGGATCGGCTCTCGGACATCTGGCGAGGCGCTGCGACGATGGCCAAAGGACATCGAAGTTCCCACGTGCTGTCGAACCGGCCGATGAACCTGACGGTACCGCCGCGGCGGCATCGTAGTGTAATCGGGAGGCCGGTGAGGCGGCGGTCCCGCAGGGTATCGGCAGATCGTTCGACAGACGAGAAGCGGGTGAGGGTTGACCCAAGGTTATACCGAGTTATACTGCCGGTATGAAGACGGCAGTTTCCATCCCAGACGACATCTTTGAGCGGGCTGAGACCCTCGCGCACCGGGCGAAACGGTCGCGGAGCGAGGTGTATTCGTGTGCACTCAGCGAATACGTGGCGCGCCACGCGCCGGATAGTGTAACGGAGGCGATGAATCGTGTTCTCGACGATGTGAAGGAGCCGGCCCATGGATTTGCATCGCGAGCTGCCCGGCGGACGCTGGAGCGCAGCGAGTGGTGACGGTCTCTCAGGGAGAGGTATGGTGGGCGGATCTTGGTGAACCGCGCGGATCGAAGCCAGGATTTCGCCGACCGGTACTGGTCATACAAGGTGATGCTTTGAACCGGAGTCGAATCGCGACTGCCGTCTGCGTTGCCTTGACGAGCAACGTGAAGTGGGCGTCTGCACCAGGTAACGTTCTTCTTTCTGAGAGCGCGACCGGGCTTCCCAAGGAATCGGTGGCGAACGTCTCGCAGATTGTCACTCTCGACGAGTCCGAGTTGACTGTGCGGGTGGGCAAACTGCCCAAGGCGAAACTGGAGCTTGTTCTGTCCGGAGTGGATGTGGTCCTTGGACGGTAAGCCGCCGCCGAACAAGCCGTTGCAGGGCAATCGTTCGGCAGACGAGTGTCCCCGGTCTTCAATGAATAGGAGATCGACCGACTAGGGCCGCCTTGCCCAACCGCCCGCCGGCGTCATCGGCGGTAGCAGTTGGCCGAAGCCTTTCCTAGGGCCAATGATCGACGGATACGTTGCGAGGAGGAGGCTCCTTCATGAAACAGCCGGCCGGTTTGGGTTTCGAGGCGTCATGGTTCCGGCAAATGGCCGGATCTGGATCCCACGTGGCGGGATTCGGCTCTCGAATGCATTCGGCACCTCCGTATCTCGGGAAGAGGCACATGTAGCGCGCCCTCTGACCGCACGCTTCCACATCCCAGAGTCCGTGGGAGATGTCGGCTCGCTCTACGCCGCGCGGCCCCGGCAGCGCTACTGTCGACCATCACGTACGGTCTTAGCCGCTGAACGGCAAGGCGTTGACCCGAAGTTCAGCTTGCGTGCATGTACAGGAATCCCTTGCGAAGGATTCAGCGATGAGGAACACTGACGTGTCGGGCCCCAGTACCAACGATGAAGGCACCATCCGCATTGGCAAGGGCAGATCGACCGCGCGCAGTCGCGGGCTGCATCGTGAGCCTTCGAAATGCGCCTTTTTGGGCAATTGGTTGCGTTCTTGTCGCGGGGTGGGCTTGCAGCAAATTCGGGGGATCGTCCCAACGAGACGCGACGATTGATGCCGTGATACCCTCGGGCGGAACGGCAGGTTCCACGATCCCTGGCGAGGTCGGAGGCACCATGCCTTCTGGCGGAACCACGGGCGCCAGCATGGGAGGCAACTCCGGCTTGGATGCACATGCCGGTGGAACAGGCGGCCTGGGTGGACTGCCTGGCAACGGGGGCGCTCCGGGGACGGGTGGAGTCGCGCCGTCAGGCGGTACGACGGCGACAGGAGGAATTCAGGCCACAGGAGGAATCACTGCAAGCAGTGGCACGTCGAACGTTGGCGGAACGCAGGCCACTGGTGGCATCGGCTCCACAGGCGGGATCATGGGTACCGGAGGAGTCACTACTCACGATGCAGCCGCGGACGTGAGCCAACTGATCAACGAAGCTGGCAATCCCATCTGTGGAGATACGCTCTGCGGAACCGCCCAGTACTGTTGCAACAGCCCCTGCCACCAATGCATGCCAAGCCCTGACACGTGCTCATTGCTGGTCTGTGGAACCGCGGACGGCGGCCCTTCGATTCCTACCCTTCCGACTGCACTGCCGGCTATTCCGGCGATTCCACCTTCTGCGGGACGTCCGCCACGACACCCCATTCCATCCACTTCTACCAGTGTTCGACCAGCGTGTTGGCCTTGCCCTGTCGCAAGTTGTCGGTTGGCGCAACTGGCGGCACCTTCTGCTGTCCAGGAGCGACGTACTGAAGCACATGGCAAGATCCGAATGGAATCGATCACTGGAAAGCAGCTCACTTTGACCTGCGGCCCGGGAATTGCTCCCACCTGCACCCCGCGGCTCCCCCTACTTCAATTTTTCGAGCAACGCCTTGGCCTCGGCCAGTTCGGGATCTTCCTGTAGGGCCCGCTTGACGAAGATGATGGCCCGGGCCCGGTCGCGGGCCTTGTGGGCGATGCGCCCGAGGCGGAAGTAGGCCACAGCGGAAGCCTTGGGGTTCTTCATCGGATTGGCTGTCACCACGCGCAGGGCGCGCATGGCTAGTTCGTCATCGCCCACGGCCTCGGCCAGATCCGCCACCTCGCTGGCAATGGCCACGTTCCGGCGATCGGTCTCCAGCGCTTTCTTCAGCGCCTGCAGCCGGCCCTCGTTGTCGCCTTTGGCCGCGGCCAACCGGGCCTGGCGTTGATAGAGGACAGCCAGCTCTTCGGCACGGATGGTCTTGGCCTCCGACAGAAGGCTGGCCAGCACGTCGGCGCCACGCTCCAGATCACCCATGCCGACGCAGGCATCGACCAGGAGAGAGCGCGCGCCACGTTCCGTGGGCCGCAGCGCTACGGCTTTCTCCAGCGCTTGCGCAGCCGCGGGGAACGCGCCGGCCCCCAGCAGGGTTTGGGCGGCAGCAAGGAGCAGCCGGTGGTGCTCGCTCTCATCGGCCTCCGCCTCGGCCATTTGGATCTGCAGCTGGGCGGCCTCGACGGCGTTGCCGCTGGCCTGAAGAAGCCGGGCTAGCCGCGCCAGCACCGGAGCATGTCCCGGCATCTGGCGCAAGACTTCCTGCAGCCAAGGGATGGCGTCAGCGCCACGACCAATCTTCTCGCAGGCATTGGTCATGGCCAGCACGGCTTCGGCCTTGGCCCCACCCTCTTCCACCTGGGCCAGGCGCGACCAGACGTTGGCAGCGGCGTCCCAGCGCTCTTCGGCCTCGAAGCGGGCGCGCATGATCTGCAGGACCTCGCGGTCAGTGGGATTGGAGTCGATCCAGCGGAAGAGAATCTGGTCCGACTGGGCCTGGTCGCCCGAGCTCCGCACCACCTCGGCCAGTCGCAGGGTGGCGGTGCGCGCTGCATGGAGGTCACCGGCGGCCGTCGCACTTTCCGCGATGTGGGCCAGCGCCTTGCTCAGGGGCAGTGCAACGTCCTGGGCGCCCAGCGCGAGGGCTTGCTCCATGTCCGCTACAGCGGCCGCTTCATCCCCGCCCCCCGCAGCCAGTTCGGCACGCAAGCGGAGGAGATCGACACGCACCTCCGTGGCACATTCCGCCAGTGCGTCAGTCACGGCTGATCGCGCGGCGGCGACGTCTCCGGAGGAGGCGAGCGAGGCAGTCAGCTCACGCAACGTCTCGATGTTCCCCGGTGCGGTTGCCATGGCCTGGCGCAGGCTGCGGGCCGCGCCCGCCTCGTCGCGCAGTTTGTCGCGCTGGATGCGAGCCGCTTGGTGCAAGAGTGGACCAGCCTGCTCTGGGTCTCCCACGCGCGTGGCCTCGCCCAGAAGCAGTTCCACCAGCTCCGGCCACGACTCGTGCACGGTGTAGCTGGCGGCCAGGAGCTGGAAGAGGTCCGCGTTGTCCGGGCAGCGACCGCGGCCCAGTTCCAGGGCCCGGCGTGCCCCCGCGTCGTCGTGCAGGCGTGTGCGCAACTCGGCCAGATCTACTGCGTGTGCCGCGGCTTCGGGTCCACTCTCGTCGGCCAGGATCTCCTCACCCAGGGCCGCGCGTTCCGCCAGCTCCTCCTCGCCGGACAGAAGCTCAAGCAGGGAGAGCTGCAGCGATCGCCTGAGCGCCGCATCGGGAAGGGGCAGGGCCAGCACTTGACGGTAGACCTTCTTGGCCTCAACCGGATCGACCTTCTTGACCAGATCCTCCAACCGTCGCACCAGGGCGACCCGCCCGGTCCCGGCTGCCGCGCTCTCGCCACTCGACAGCGCCTCGGCCAAAACAGCCACGGCGCTGCTCGCCTCGCCCCGGCGTTCATGGAGGTCGGCCAGCACCATGAGCCCCTCGGGATGGCCCGGCTCCTCGGCCAGTACCTCGCGCAGGACTGCAGTCGCCTCCTCCTCCGTTTGCTTCTCGCCCATCAAGAACTTGGCCCAGGCCAAACGGACCGCGTTGCGGTCGGACCGGGCCATCAACTTGTCCGCCAGCTCGCGCGCCAGGCTCTCCAAAGCCGCCCGGTTGCCCAACCCAGCGTACAGGCGCAAGAGCGGCTCCCACACCTCGCGGTCCAGGGGATGAAGGGTGCGCAGGTGCTCCAACAACCGCGCCGCGGCTTCGGCGTTTTCTGGGTGCTCAGCCGCGGCGTGGGCCATTTCCCGCACCACCGGTGCCAGGCGCGGGTTGGGCCAGGCCTCGCGCGTTTCCTCCAGAATCCGCGTCACCCCGGCGAAGTCGCCGCGATTGCGCAGACGGCGCACAAGATCCACAACCGCCCAGGTGGCATCGCGCAGGCCACCCGGCACACGGCGCGCCAGACCAACCGCTCGCTCAAGCAGCTTCTCGGCCCGCGCTCCTTCGCCCAACGAGACGGCCAACTCCACCCCATCGCGCAGGTCCTCGCTGCGCGCGTCCGGCAGGGCGGCACGCCGCTCGTAGAAGTCGAGCAGCACATGCTCGTCCGGCGCCGCCCGCGCCACCTTCTCGTACACCGGCATCACCCGGGCCAGGTCGGCTTCAGGCACATGGGCCGCCTCCACCAAAGCCATGGCTCGCACCAAGTCAGGCGAAACCTCCACGGCCTCAGCCAAGGCGTCCAGGCCCTCGCCGCGAGAACTCTCCAGCCCCAAATGGCACTCGGCCACGCGAAAGAGAAGGTCGGCCTTTTCGGCGGGGTTGGTGGCGAGCTGGGCCATGCGACGCAACTGCGCCGTCGCCCGTCGCTGCTCGGCCTCGTCGCCGACTTTCAGGCTCACCCGGGCCAGACCGGTCAGGGCCTCGGCCGACCGCTGCCGGGTCTGCTCGACGCGGTGATAAAGCGCGGTCGCGCGTGCGACATCGCCCAGATCCTGCTCGGACACCTCCCCAGCCCGCAGCAACAGGTCAGCCACCCGAGGCGCATCGTTGGCCCTGCGAAGCTGGTCCGCCGCACTGGTCACGGCTTCGAGATAGCGGCCGGCCTGGCCCAACTTGGCCGCGAGGGAGCGAGCCTGCGCATGTGCGGTCGCGCTGTCAGGCACCTTCGCGAGGATCTTGAGCAAGGCTTCGAGGGCCTCGCCACGACGGTCAAGCTTCTCCAGGACCTCGGCAAGCTCGCACACCACCGCCGCTTCGTCCACGGCCTGGTTGGCTGCCGCCCGCCGTTTCTCCAGGAGCGTGAGCAGGACCTCACCCTCGCCGGCGGCGAGCAGGGCCGCCTGCACGCGGCGGGCTTCGGCAGCATCGTGCTGGGCGCGCGAGATGGCCGAATCGAGCGATTGGGCCGCGGCCTGCTTGTGGCCCAGGGCCAGGGCCACGCGGCGCAGGCGCAGGAAGACTTCGCCGGCGGTGATCACGGCATCGGCCGACTGACCCCGGCGGGCCAGCACCAGAAGGGCCCGGTAGGCCTTCTCCGCGCGATCGAAATCACCCACCTCCTCGGCCACCTCGGCCAAGGCGAGTTGGACTTCCATGTTGTCGAGTAGCACGGACGCGGCCTGTTCCAGGTGCTGCAGGGCCAGCTTGGGGTTCTTCTCGGCCCGCGCCACCTGCGCGACCTGATGGTGCAGCACGGCCCGCTCGCGCGACCGGCGGCGGCCGTACTCCTCGAGCACGCTTTCCAAGACCGCGCGCGCATCGGCCAGGCGACCGGCTCTGCGCAGGCCCTCGGCCAGGGCGAGGCGCAGGCTGCGTTCAGCAGGCGCAACGGCCAGCGCCCGTTCCAAGACCGGCACCGCCCGCTCGGGGCTGTGCAGATGCTCCTGGCAGACCACCAGGGTTTCGCGCGCACAAGCCACCACGGCCTGGGGATTGACAAGCCGGGCGCAGCGGTCGGAAAGGGCCCGTACCAGCGCCTCCCAGCGCTCCGCATCCCGGTACAACTGGGTGAGAAGCACCCAGAGCTCGTCGGCGGTTGGGTCTTCAGCCAAGGCGCGTTCCAGCGAGGCCACCGCCCGGTTGTGCTGGCCGGCCGCAACGTAGGCCCGGGCCAATTGGGCCGCGGACTGGCGCCGCTCGCTCGGATTGCCGAGCGACATGCGCTGCTCTAGCCATTGGGCCGCGAGCAGTGGCTCACCCGAAGCGATGCACAGACGGGCCAGGCTGTCGAGCGCAGCCGCGCTGCTCTCCAGCACGACCACGCGTTCCCAGGCGGCGATGGCGCGCGCGCTATCGCCGAGAGGGGACTCGGCCAAAACCGCCACCTCGGTCCAAAGACGAGCGGCTCGCGCGCTCTCGCCCAACCCCTCCAGTTTGCGCGCTTGGGCAAAGAAGATGTCTGCCAGCTCGCCGTATCGGCCCCATGCACGCAGGAGGGTACCCAGGGCGGTTAGTGTCGGTGGGTGGCCAGGCAGTTCCTCCAGGTTGGCGAGCAGCACCTCGAAGCGGCCGGTTCGGCCTTCGATCACTTCACCCAAGCGGGCGATCTCTAGGCGCAAGGCCAGACGCGCTTCACTGTCGGAAAGCAGCTCCAGTTGGCGACGGCGCACAGCGATCAGCTCGGAGAACTGCTCGGCCTCTTCGAAGAGGCGGGCCAGAACCGCCATGGCCTCGCGATTGTCGGGCTCATCGTCGACAATGTGCCGGTAAACATCACGCGCCACAGCCTTGTCCGTCTCGATCGCGACCTGACCCACGCGCGCGCGCAGGGCCTTGGTGTCCTCTTTGGGCAGGGGCAGCCGACCCGCGTCGAGCAGAAGGTCCACGGCCTGTCGCAGGTTGGCCGGGTCCTTGCTGGCAAGAAGCGGGCTTACCAGGCCATCGACCGCTCGCAGAACTGCTGCGGCCGGCGTAAGCTGACCCCCGGCAAGGCTGCCCAGACGCAGAAGCTGGACTGCGCGATCAAAGAGCACGGTGAGGCACCGGCGCGCGGCCTCACCGTCATGCAGGACACGGCCGGCCAGGTCCGCGGCCTCTGCCATGGCATCCAGATCGCGCGGGGCGAGCGCCACGATCTTCATCAGGGTATCGAGCAGGGGCCGGCCCCCACGGCTGCGTTGCGCCTGCGCCAGACGGCGCAGGGTCGGCAGGTGCGCGGGGTCGTAGGCTGCCGCTCGCAGCAGGGCCTGTTCTGCCCATGCCTCGCCGTCAGCGACCGGATAGCCCGCTATGCGTACCTCGATGGCTCGGGCAAAAGAGCCGGGCAGCGACGAGCGTCGGGCCAGGGCGGCGGACAGCGCCGTGCCCAGGGCCGCCAATACGGCGCTGGGATCGGCTGACGCGGCGGCCGTCTTCTCCAAAATGGGCAGATGCTCTGCCAGGAGCCGGTCGGGTGAAAAAGGTTCTCCCATGGCGGTCTCGGCGGCCAGCTCGCTCGCGTCCGTGTCGACAGCCAAGCGGATCACGGCAGCGCGTGCCTGTCGATTGTCGGGTGCGCCCTTGAGGGCAGCCTGATACGCAGCCAGCGCGTCCTTCTTGTCCGCCAGTTTTTCCTCCAAGAGGCGCGCTTGCAGCAGGCGCAGGTGAACCGTCCGCGCCATTGACGGCGGCAGCGCAGCCGCGGCCGCCCCCAGCGACTCGGTCACCAGAGGCCACGCGGCACGTGTGGCAGCCAGACGGGCGATCTCGGTTTCCAGATGGACGTCGTCCGGGGCCAGGCGCAAAGCCGCGCACAGGTGCGTCAACGCCTCCTCCGCACGATCAGCACGCGTCTCTGCCAGTTGCGCCGCCTCGGCGAGAAGCCGTGCACGTGCGCGGTCGTCGGCCGCCACCGCCAGACGGTGGGGCAGAAGGCCGAGGAGGGAGGCCCAGTCGTCGCTGGCTTGGAAGGCGCGGCTCAGCGCATCGACCGCGGTCGGCTGGCAGGTGGCATGGTCGAGCAGGGCAGCCAGGCCGTCTCGTGCACCAGTCGACTTGGGATCGACGGCGAGAGCGCGCGCGTACCACGACGTGGCGGCGGGGCCGTCGGCGAGTTTGGTCCGGCAGATGTCAGCCAGGCCCACGACCAGCGCGACCAGGTGGGCCTTTTCTTTCTCTCCGATCCTCGTGCCCAGGGCCAGCCACTCTGGCCAGCGTTCGACCTGGGCGAGAAGGTCGAGGAGCGCGTCGCTGGCTTCGGGATCGTCGGCCCAAGACTGCAGCAGCTCTTGCAGCGTCGCGATGGCTTCAGCCGGTTGGCCCAAATGCATGCTCTGCATGCGCGCGAGTTGCACCAGGTCGGCGCGGCGCTGGGCCGGCGACAGGTCGGCGTTGGCCCGCCGACGCAAGGCCACGGCCAGGTCAGCCCAACGCTCAGCCCGGGCCAGCCGATCAACCAAGCTGTCGAGCGCCCTGCGATCGTTGGGGTCGGCCTGCAGCCGCGTCTCCCACAGCCTGATCGCTCGCTCGACCTCGCCCCGTTGTGTGGCCAGGGCAGCCGCCTCGCCCAGCAGGGCAAGCTTCATGGCGGGTGTGGTTTCGAGAGCAGACTGTCTCTCTAGCGCATCCAGACGTTCGGCCGCGTTCTCCTCGCCCTGCAGAAGCTCGGTCAGCTTGCGCAAAGCCGTCAGCACCTGGGCCGGTTGCGCAGCCTCGTCCTGCGCCACTTTTCGATATAGCGTCTGCGCATCGGGGGCGGCTCCGTCACCGATCTGCGCCGCCTCCAGCCAGTGGGCCACGCGCAGGTTGGCATCCGAGGTGGCGGTCGCGGCGGCCAACAGGCCGCGTCGGTATGCCTCGGGGGTGCCGGTCACCTCGGCTAGATATTTGAGCCGGAGGCGCAGGGCCGGGTCGTCGGGCTCCAGCGCCAGCATTTCCACAATCTGCTCGCGCGCGGCGGGCAGATCGCCTTGCCGATACAGGTGGTCGGCAACCTCGCGCACGAGAGCGCGCTTCTCGGTCGCTTCAGCAAAGCCGAGCGCGGCCCGCAGCGCGGCCACCAGGCGGTCGGGCCGGTTCTTCTGGGTGTGGCGGGTCCGCAGGATATCGAGCGCGCGCCGGCGCACCGCGGGGGAAAATTCGGGCGCGATGAGCACGCGCTCGGCCACGGCGCACACCTGGCTGTCGTCAGCGATCCGATTGTTGGCCAGGATGCGTTCGACTTCGTCGAGCGCCTGTTCAGGCTGGCCCAACTTGTCCACGCACAGGGTGGCCAGGCGCAGGTGTGCTTCGTCGGCCTCGGCCCCTGGCAAGAGCGGCAGCCGAATGCGCAGCATGTCGACCAAGGCCTGCCAAAGGCCTTGCTGTTCCAGCAGACGTTCCAAGGCCGAAGCGATGTCGGGAGCACCGGGCGTGGTGTTGAAGAGCGCCTGCAGGTAGCCGATGGCCCGTTCCGTCGCGCCCGAGTCGCTGGCGACCGCAGCCGCCTCTTGCAGGAGGCGATGGCGCCGGGCCCCTTCCGGCGCACCCGACAGTGCCTGATCATAGGTGAGCAGCACCTCGTCCCAGCGTTGCTGGACCGAGAGCAAGATAGTGATGCGTTCGAGCGCCCAGTCGGCGTCCGGGTCCGCAGCCAAGACTTGGCGCAGAAGCTCGACCGCACGGTCCGTCTCGCCCGCGTACCATTCCTCGAAGAAGCGCAGGGCTCGCTGCCCAAGCGCGGTCACCAACTCGGGTTCGAGGCCAGGCTTGAGCAGCTTGCGATAGAGAGCGGCGATCTCGTCGGGCTTCTGCTGCTGCCCCGCTTGCGCCTCGGCCTCATCCCAAGCCGCTGGGTCGCCGGGTTCTGCCTGGACTGCTGCCAGCGCCGCCTTCAGCTTCTCGGCCGTGGCCTTGTCCTTCTCAGTAACAGTCTTGTTCGGATCATCACGTCGCGAGCCTGTTGATTTCGTGTCGCGTTTCATGAGCCCTCGTGCATCTGTGGGCGTGAGTCCGGGATAGTAACAGGTTCGCGTCGGCTGGCGCTGTCAAAGTTGGGGATACGCCACGGCCAAAAATCACCAATATTGGCGGGGGTCTCGCGGTAGTCTGCCGCCGTGCTGTGGAACCTCTACGCGGCTTGCTTCGACCTGGTGGCTGGCCTGGCACCCTACCGGGACATGATCGACGAGGTGGTGACGGCCCTGGACCTCCGGCCCGGCATGCGCGTGCTGGATGCAGGCTGTGGGACGGGCGCGCTGGAAGCACGGCTGGCCGCGCGCCATCCCGCGGTCGAGGTGGTGGCGGTCGACGCTTCGCCGGCCATGCTGGCGCGAGCCCGACGGCGGTCCTGGTCAGTCCGCCCGTGCTTCGTGGCGGACGACATCGACGATTTCCTGACCCGCGAGGGGGGACGGTTCGACCGTGTGGTGAGCGTGAACCTGATCTGGGCACTATCGGAGCCGCGGCGAACCATCGAACGGATGGCAGACCGCCTGCGCGAAGGTGGCCGCATGGTCCACGCAACCCCGCGCTGGCGCTTCCGTTTCGACGTGATTGTCGTCCGTCACCTGCGGCAGGCGCGCGGCGCTCGGGCGTTCCTGCGTGCCCTGGGCCTGCTTCCAGCGCTGGCCGTGGCTGGGTTGCTCAACCTTGTCCTCGTGCTGCGGGTTCTTGCTAGGAACCACGCCTGGCGCGATCGCAGCCGCTGGCGCAGCGATGGGCTGGCACGGCTGTTCTCGAGGCCCGATTGTGGGCCAGTCGTGATCCATCCCACCTACGCCGGCCAGGCGTTCCTGGTCACGTGCGACAAGAACGCTTGACGCCTGATATAGAGACGAACATGGACTTCCAAGAGCCGATTCGCAGCCGCCGCAGCATCACGGCATACCGGCCGACCGCAGTGCCCGACGACGTCCTGCAACGGGTGCTCGATGCGGGCCGTGTGGCACCCACTGCCTGCAATCTCCAGCCCTTCCCTCGTTGAACGTTGCAAAGCCGACGAGGTGGCTGTCAGCGTGTCACGGCCCATTGCCGGCGGCGTCCCTGGTTCCAGCCGGCGCGGAAGCGTCCAGATTGCAAACACCAGCCGACGCCCCGATGCCACTCAACAGGAGCGACAAATTGTCGGCGTAGCCATCGTTGGCCGTGCCGGCGGTCCGAAGCATAGAAAGCACGACGAGCACCGAGCGCGTTCCTGACGGTACTGGGCCAGTCGATGATTGCTGCAAGAGCCCGGTCGCGCCCGCTCGGTCGCTCCCCAGAACGGGGCCAATGCTCCCCGTGCCAAGTGCGCTGCCCGATGCGCTTTGGAAGGTCACGGTCAGGGTGGCGCTGTCGTCTTGCCCCTGCCAGCCGCCCAGCCAACCCGACAGCAGGTAGGTGACCTGGCTGCCATCGATCGCGCTGGCAAACTGGGTCAGGTTGACGGTCTGGGTGAGCGACGACGTGTCCTCGGACGGCCCACCCGAAAAGAAGTTCAACCCGCGATCGGCCGGCCCTGGATCGGTGAGCGCGGGCCATCCGGCTTGGCCGTACTGGGCCGCAGTCGCTTCGCCGGCCGCCGTCCAGCCCGGCGTCGGCACGGGTGTCCCGTCGGCCGAGCCAATTGCTGCCTCGGCGTTCCCATTGACAATCAGATTGCACGAGGTGGGGCCGCCGGTCTCTGCCCCGGCGGCATCAGCCTTCACGCCAGCGTCGCTCACGCGGTCACTACCGCCGTCCTGTCCGCCACCAGAGAGCGGGACGCCGTAAACCCAGGTCGATCCGCGGTTGCCGAGATCGGCGGTGTAGGCCCAGGTTGCCGGGTCCGAATCGATCACCTGGTAGGTTCCGGCTGGAACGGTCTGGGCGGGATAGGCCATCCAGTAGTTGTCCGGGGGACCGGGGATGTTGCCCGGATCGCTACGGGTGGCGCCCAGCGCACCCGCGAAGGTCTTGTAGCCCACCTGGGCCCAGGGGCCAAAGATGGTTCCGCTGGTGGTGTCCTTGAAGGCAATCGTCGGGCTCTTGCTGCCGATGGTCGCGCCGTAGTGATAGGTCCACACGCGCGTGATGTAGGACGCTGCGGTCAATGTGAACGTCGTGATCTGCGGTGGGTTGTACGACACGCCTTGGACCGACTCCATCTTGAACAGGATGGTCTCTTGCCCATTGGCCGCCGCGTCCCCGGTTCCGGCGGCGTCCCCGGTTCCAGCCGGCATGGAAGCATCCAAATTGCATGCACCCGCCCCTGTACCACTGAAGACGAGCGACAGATTGTCGGCGTAACCGTCGTTGGCCGTGCCGGCGGTGCGAAGCATGGAAAGCACGACCAGCACTGTGCGCGTTCCTGACGGCACTGGGCCGGTCGATGATCGCTGCAAGAGCCCGGTCACGCCCGCTCGGTCGCTCGCCACAACCGGTCCAATGCTCCCGGTGCCAAGTGCGCTGCCCGATGCGCCCTGGAAGGTCACGGTCAGGGTGGCGTTGTCGTCTTGACCCTGCCAGCCGCCCAGCCAACCCGACAGCAGGTAGGTGATCTGGCTGCCATCGATCGCGCTGGCAAACTGGCTCACGTTGACGGTTTGGGTGAGCGACGACGTGTCCTCGGACGGCCCACCCGAAAAGAGGTTTAACCCGCGATCAGCCGGCCCCGGATCGGTGAGCGCGAGCCATCCGGCTTGGCCGTACTGGGCCGCACTCGCTTCGCCGGCCGCCGTCCAGCCCGGCGTCGGCACGGGTGTCCCGTCGGCCGAGCCAATTGCCGCCTCGGCGTTCCCATTGACGATCAGATTGCACGAGGTGGGGCCGCCGGTTGCGGCCCCGGTGGAATCAGCGGGCGAGTCCGACGCGCGGCCATCCGTCGCATCAGCCTTCACGCCAGCGTCATTCACGCGGTCGTTGCCGCCGTCTCGGCCGCCACTCGGCGGGCCGCCATCCCCCGGGCCGCTCGTGGGCAGACCGCTATCAGGCGGGAGGCTTGCTGGAGCGTGCATGAGCTTGTAGTGGATCCGCGCCGTGACCCGCACTGCGGATAGTCCCGGGACGGCGCCGACCGTGATGTGATAGGCGGTAGAGTCACCAACGTCGTTCTTGTCAGCCTGGCTCACATAGGAGTACCAGTACTTGAATCCCTTCCCGTTTTCCTCGGGGTGGAAGACACTGGCGGGCGATTCCGCCATGGCGTTGGGGAAATACCCCAAGGGCACCCCGAACTCCACGTTGGGCAGGGGCTGCGTGTCGGTCTTGGCCTGGGTCTCGTCGACCCAGCGGAGCTCGAGCAACATGGCGGCATGGGTGTTCTTGTCGGCGATGGAATCGCCGTCGCAGTCGTAGGTGTCGAGATTGAAGGAAGACGACGCGTCCACCACCCCGACCTTGCGGATGGTCCGGTAGCCGGAAGAGTCGACTGAACCGCAATCACTGGTATCGGTCATGGCGGTCCCTATGCCGATGGTCGGTGAATTGAAAGCCACCACGCCAAAGCTCGGGTGGTACCAGAGGTCGGCGCTGATGGGCTGCCCCTTGAAGGCCGCTGGGATACCTGCGCTGTTGCTCACGGCTTGGCCGCTGTAGTGATTGCACCCGGACAGCGGCCCCACGCCCGTCGTCACGGTGGCATCCTTTTCTACCAGCGTGTATTGACCTGTGACGTCGGCGCTGCTGGTGGTGGAGCTATCGGTCAGCGTGAGCGTCCCGCTTGCCGTCACCGTTTGGGCCTGACCGATGGGCGGATCGAGATTGACCTTGATCGGCGCGGTCAAGGTCATGCTGGCCGCCGGAAGCAAGCCGCCGACCAAGCTGCTGTGCAGGAAGCCGGCGAAGTCAATGGTTCCGTCGGAGTTGTCCTTGATCCAGTATTCGCCGGTCTTGCTCGGATCGTCGACCCGCGTGGTCGCCAGGCGCTCGTAGCTCGTTCCACTGATGGTCTTCTGGCCGACCACCGCTGTGACCTGCGAGACACTGGTGTCGGTGAACACGCTGCCAGGGGCAAACGTCAGAGTGGAATGCGTCTGCGTGGTGGGCGTTCTGGGACCGTAGGGGGCCTTCGCGCCGTCGAATCCTTCGCCTGACCCCTTGCCACAGCCTGCGAGCGCCAGAGCCAAGCCCAAGCCGAACCAGCGAGAGCGCAAGGGCGACGAGATGGACAAGATCTTCATTATTTTCGCCTTTCTCGGGTCAACAACGATTGGACAACTCTGCCCCGAGATCGGCAGATCGATCCGCGCCCTTGAGCTTGGTTCTAGCGGGCAGCGCAATCAGCCTGTCAGATCCCGTGGCTGCGTTGCGCCTGGCAGAGACGCGCATCTGATCGCGCACATTTCGGCTCCCTCAGAAGGCGAAGCGCATGACGCGAACGCAGTTGCCCACAATCCTGGACTGCGAGACGGGCCTCGTCTGCGAGGTCCGGATGCCAGGCGACGATCGAGGAAGTCATGGCCGCGCGTAGCACGGCCGTTGACCTCCATCCCCCAAGGAGCATCTCCTGTCCGACCGCCAGCGCCGAGCGGCCGCCCGAGCTGGTGGTCTGCCGCGCATTCTGCTAGTTTGAGAAACGGCAGCGACGGAGGTCGCCGATTCCCATGACGAGCACAGAGTCGAAGCGCATAGCCATCGTAACCGGGGCCAATGGGGTCATCGGCAAGGCCATTGCGAGCGGGATCGCCAAAGCCGGCTTCGAGGTCGTCATGGTGTGCCGGGATGAGAAGCGCGCGCAGCGCGCGCTGGACGAAGTTCGCCGCGCGAGCGAGAGGTCACATGTCCGCACTGAACTGGCCGACCTGTCGCGACGCGAGTCCGTGTTTGCGCTGGCCGCGCGCTGGCAGGGGCGCCTGGACGTGCTGGTCAACAACGCCGCCATCGCACCTCGGCGCCGGAGCGAAACCCCCGAAGGCATCGAGGTGCAGTTCGCGACCAATGTGCTTGGCTACGTGTGGATGATGCGTGCCTTCGAGGCGGCGCTGCGACGATCAGCCCCGGCGCGGGTGGTGAACGTCGCCAGCTACTGGGCCGGCGACCTGGACCTGACTGACCTGCAATTCCAGCGGCGCCGCTACGACAACGACCAAGCCTATCGGCAGTCCAAGCAGGCCAACCGGATGTTGACCGTGGCCTTTGCCCAAAGATGGCATGACGCCGGCATCACGGTGAATTCCTGTCACCCGGGCGACGCCAACTCGGCCCTGAGCAACGCGCTCGGGTTTGGCGGCAGCGAGACGCCGGAGCAAGCCGCAGCTACGCCGGTGTGGCTGGCGACCGACCCGTCGCTGCACGACGCCACTGGCCAGTATTTCGCCAATCGCCAGCCTGCTCACTGCGTCTTCGCGGCCGACGCGCAAGGCATCGCGACGCTGGACGAGATCTGCTCCAGGTACTGATGCACTCTTTCGTCGAAAAGTCGAAAATCACCCGGTATCCTTGAGGCACAACATCCCTCCGAGGTACCAAGATGCAGATTGGGAACGAGACCGTCGTCACCATCCACTACACACTCACTGACGAGCAGGGCGTGGTTCTGGATTCCTCCGCCGGCGAGGAGCCGCTCACTTTTGTCCACGGTGCCGGAACCATGATCCCGGGCCTGGAAAAGGCGCTGTCCGGCAAGTCGGCCGGAGATGCGCTCAAGGTTTCGGTGGCGCCAGCGGACGGCTACGGGCTGCGTGACGAGGACCTGGTGCAGAAAGTGCCGCGCAAGAACTTCCCGATTGAGGACGTGCAGGTGGGTATGCACTTCCAGACCGGGAGCCCCAGCGGACCACGCGTCGTCACGGTGTTGGCCACTGACGACGAAAACATCACGGTTGATGCCAACCACCCGCTAGCTGGTGCCACGCTCAACTTCGACGTCCAGGTTTTGAATGTTCGCGCCGCCACCCCCGAGGATCTCATGCCGAGTTGTGGGGCCTGCGAAAGCTGCAGCGGCCACCAGCATTAGTGCTGCCCGCGGAAAGTCGTGGAAGGGGCGCGCAGGCGCTCTTTTGACGGAATTTCTGGCAAGCGGTCCTCTGTCGGGCATTCGCCTGCGCCTGCCCAGAGCCCCGGCCGGCTTCCCGTCCGCCAGATAGTGAGCGGCTCCCTGTCCGACGGTCCTTGGTCCCTCCAACCCCCTCGTACGGGGATCTGGTGTCAGACTAGGCTACAATGTCCAATATGAGCCGGCCTCGTTTCTACGGGTGGACCCAGGCCGCCCTGGCGGCTTGGGTGACCCTAGCGGCCGGCGCCTGCGGCAAAGGCCTCTTCAACACCAGCCCTTTGGATATCACCACCCGCGACGGCGGCTCCGGTGTCGACCGAGTGGATGGTGTGCACCCGGCTGCCGACGTCCAGGTTCTGCCCACCTTTGACCTGTCTCCGGGTGACCTGTCTCCGCTCCCAGATTTGCCGTCGGATAGTGCAGAGCCGGGGTCCAGCACAACGAAAACGATCGGCAACCCAGATGGCGCCGTCACACTTGGCCAAGCGACGTTCTCTGTGGACACGGGTGCGTTCGCGCAGCCGACGCCTGTCACCCTCACCTGGGTTGAAGACAGTCGACCGGAAGCACGCTACCCCGGCCCCATCGGCCCGATTTTCGAGGTCACCAAGGCGGGCCCACTGAGACATCAGGCTACTTTCGATCTCAGCTTCACGCCCCCTGACGGAATCCCTCTGGACCGTGTCGTGTTGGCCTACTTCGACATCCAGGCCAATCCCAATCTGTGGATCGCCATTTCGCAATCGTCGTACGATCAGACAGCCGGCGTGTTGACTGGAAGTGTCGTCGAGTTCTCTGACACGCGGCTGTTTGCTCCTGTCGAATCTTGCCTGACCGGCCAAGCCTGTCCCGACCCCGAGGCCTGTGGGGGCGGAGCTTGCCAGTGAAGGTGTCGCAGTCGGGCGGCAACCTAGTGCGTCAGAAGGCGCAGCCCAGACAACCGCGACCAACTCACCACGACTTGCGAACCTTGCGTCTACACTGGGCGCGGGCTATGGATCTATTTTCGTTCGGGCGCGTAGCTCATCTGGATAGAGCATCGGCCTCCGGAGCCGAGGGTAGTGGGTTCAAATCCCGCCGCGCTCACTGACGTCCATGATGCACCCGTCCCTCGCCCGCGCCCACGGCGTGCGGGCATCCATTTGGCGCTGCGCGTCTGGAGTAGGAATCAAAATGAGCCGTTTTGCTGGGTCGTCCCCTCTGCTATTGGTAGCTCTCTATCAGGATTCAGTCATGAATAATCATGGTGGGCCGGATGGGCTCTCACCCAGAAGCCCCCGCCGTCCTGCAACAGGCCAACAGCATGCGGCGACCCGGAGAGATGCGCCGGTGGTTTCTCGATTCACTTCCTAGGAGAAGGAGATCTTCATGCAAGAGCAAAGACGGGATTTTCTCAAGATCACGGCTGTGGGCGCGGCGGGATTGGCCCTTGCAAGAGCGGACAAGGTATTTGCGGCATGGCCCACCACCGGAACCTTGGCGGTAAACCCGACCATCAGCAACATGCGGGTCGTGTCGTGCTACGACACGAAAATGATGAAGAGCACTCCGACGGCGATGACATTTGCTGCTGAAAACGCGGCTGTCGATTCCGCCCGACTTCAAGCGAACATGGATGCTATGGCCATGTCACTGGCGAACGAAACCACGGCAGATGCGGCATGGAAAGCCATTTTCAGGTCAAGCAAGCCGTGGGCTTCCACGAAAGTCGCTATCAAGGTAAACGCCATCGAATCAAGAAATATGGCTCGCGTCGCGGTTTTGCAGAAGTTCTGTACCGTGCTTGCGGGTTTTGGCGTGTTGCCCGCCAACATAATCATCTACGATGGGCAAGCCACCTATACCGGCGGAGCTTCAAACTACACCTCCTTTTTCAGCCTGACCGATACGACCAAAACCCCGGCGGTTGTGAGCAACAACAATTCAGCATTGGGGGGCACAGTCAGCGCTGCCATTCCCGGCGGCTCCTCCGGGACTTGCACCGCGGCCATCGCCAATGGCACGATCGATATTCTTATTAATATCGCGAACAATAAGGGACACGATTTGATGGGCGGGGCTACGCTGAGCATGAAGAATCACTTTGGCACCTTTGCTCCCAAACACGACATCAACTATCTATTCAACATCAACAAGAGCGATGCCATTCTCGGGGGAACTCCGGTGCGGCAGCAATTGTGCTTTATCGATTCCCTGCTGGCAAACAAGACATCCAATGTGGGAACGCCCGAGGTCATGCCGTGCTATTTGATCATGGGCGTGTTTGCTCCTGCGGTTGACTACCTCACGGTCAAGAAAGTCCGCGAAGCGGTCATGGGTTGCACCCATGTTGAGGCTACCATCGACTCGTACCTCACGACTTTTGGCTACGCCACAACCGATCCGGTGTGGGTTGTCGTGCCTCCCGCTGACGGCGGGACCAGTGCCGACGGAGGCACGGGCGCCGGCGGGGCAGGAGGTGCGGGTGGTGGCGGTGGGACCAGCGGGTCGAGCGGCACAGGTGGGCGCGGAGGCGGAGCCAGTGGGTCCACAGGTGCGGGCAGCGGCGGTGCG
>Ga0224520_1000093_pt1 | contig 29651 bp, 21 predicted proteins | sample CFST25metaG_2_FD_180684 | JGI IMG/M metagenome (GOLD analysis project Ga0224520, IMG submission 180684) | Peat soil microbial communities from Stordalen Mire, Sweden - C.F.S.T-25 | ecosystem: Environmental > Terrestrial > Soil > Wetlands > Peat | place: Sweden: Norrbotten County, Stordalen Mire... | reverse complement strand
GATAACAGGTTACCAAGTGCAGTTAACTTTTAACGCCAGTAATAACAATTTTTCGGCTATCGCACGGGCTTTGACCGATGACACCGGAGTAGAAGTTAGTGCAGGGTTCGTTGCCTGTCGGATAAACCAGATGGCGGCTAAAGAGACTTTGCAAATGTCAGGGGTAAAAACAGGAGTTTTTGACACTTGAAAAGCCGGATCAGGTTGGCAATTTACAAAAGAAGTCTTTTGAAAAGGGGAAAAATGAACAACCCTACTCAACAAGTTCTCGATGATCCATCAGTTAGTTATTTCACCAAGAACATTATCCGTGAAGGTCTGGAGAAAGACCCGGTCGACGCGGTTGCCTATGTCGAACTGGCCCTATTGATTTTAAAAGAAGAACTTCTGTCAAAGCTTTATTGAAGAAAGATAGTCAATATGTTATGCAATAAACCGGTTTGGAGTAAAAACACTGTCGAGTGGATCGACGGCAATACTGCGTTCGTTTCCGTACCGTTCACTTGGAACTTGCTTAAAGCGTTCCCGCTGTGCGCCGCGTTAAAACAAGAGGGTTATCATGTTCGCGCTGGCGGTCCGGCAGTTAGCTTAATGCCTGATATCCTGGCCACGGTTGCAGAGATCGGCGGCGATGCGGACGCGGTCGGCCGGCATAATCCGGATGTGATCCCTATCATGCTTCTTATTCTTATTATGGGCATCTTAATCGGCTGGGAAGGTAAAAAATGGGGATTTCAAGGAGACCCGTCATTTCTTAGCGGTTATCTAATAGCTTTTGGTATTTTGGGGATTTTATATTTTTCATTTATTAATAACATAAGCCGTTTCATTGTGAAAAGAACTGTTAAAAGAACCTACGGTAAAAATAAGTATATGGATACGGGTACTCGAAAAATTTCCGGATCGTCAGAGGGAATTCATACGACTACTACACTTTCCGATGCAACGATTAAATGGAAAGCCTTTGAAAATGTTGCAAACACTAATAACCATTTATTTTTAATAATTCCACCGAATAAAGCCATTATCATTCCAAAAACGGCCTTCGTTGACGATTCGGCCTGAGGCCAAAACAGGTAATATTAAACACGACTAAAGTTCCCTCTTTTCAGTAAATGTCTTAGACCAATTTCGTTGAAATTAATAAACGAAAGCCTGATGACTCACTATAATGAGAAGTCAATACCGGAAACAATTCTTGACCATGGAACATAAGTGAAATTGAAAAATGGGATAATGCGCTTGGTTCTCCTGCATGATCATAGCTGTTTAGCAAACAGGCGATATCAAAATCGTTTTAAACTATTCTCCTAAAAATCCATATTATTGGGGTTCGGACCGGAGCGCTGCGGATTTTTATCCAGTGCATCGATCGCTTTCATTTCATCCGCGCTCAATTCAAATCCATATATATCCGTGTTGGCAATGATTCGCGCCTGATGAATCGATTTGGGTATCGTGATAATGTCCCTTTGCAGCTCCCAACGCAGAGTTACCTGCGCCGCAGATTTACCGTGTTTATCTGCTATCTTCTTCAAGACCGGATCATCCAACAAGTTCCCTCCGGTCCCTCCTAGCGGGCTCCATGCCTCAAAAACGATACCGTGTTTTTTACAATAGTCTACCAGAGGCTGTTGCGAAAGATGGGGATGGCATTCCACCTGATTCACAGCGGGTACTATTTTAGCTTCATGTAGTAAGGCGTCGATATGTTTTTCCATAAAATTACTTACCCCGATTGCACGGGCTTTTTCGGATTTGTAAATTTCTTCCAGTACTTTCCACGACTCCATACTTTTTCCGGCAACCGGCCAATGAATCAGATACAAGTCAACATAATCCATCTGCAAAAGCTTCAGGCTTTTCTCAAATGCTTTCATTTGACTTCCCCGAAGCATATCATCTTTCCAGAGTTTTGTCGTGACGAAGAGTTTTTTACGGTCAATTCCACTATTGCGAATCCCTGTTCCTACGCTTTTCTCATTGCCGTAGAGCGCCGCAGTATCGATGTGTCTGTAACCTGCCTCAATCGCCCAATGCACTGCATTTGCGGTTTCATTTCCTTCCTTGATTTGAAAAACTCCAAGTCCCAGATATGGGATTTCCACCCCGTTATTTAGCTTTTTGGTTTTTTGTAAGTCCATTATATTTTACCTCCCGATAAAGTCAACGTAATTATTTATCCGACCAGCTATTCTCAAAATATACTTTCTAGGTGTTAAATCAACCTGTATCCTTTTGAGATTGATGTATTCATAAAAACCTAATACGGAATTTCTTTTGATCGGGTATGGTGAGGAACGAGCGGGATGTGCTCGAATTTGACGTAAATTAGGTCGATGTAATAAAAAACTGGGTTTATCGCGTTAGGCTGGGTATATCAAGTCCTATTTTAGCCATAAATCTACTTCATCCTTAATATTAGAAGTAGCATATTCTTTAACTTTGACCAATATTTTTTTCAAACCTGATTTTATTTGTTGACCCTCGGCGTCTGATATTGATGAAAATATCGTATCGATGGATTCACTTTTCTGTGCATCTTCAATTATGCGAAGACCCTTCTTAGTGATTATCAGGTTTATGATGTTTGTTTTAGGGGTCTTTCTTTTCCGCTGTATCAATCCGTCTTTTTCCATAAGAATAGTTTGCCTGGAAATCACATGAGGTTGTCTTTCAACTCTTTTAGCAATATCTGACAAACTAACATTTGGTCCTAAATCCCGAATTGCTCGTAAAACATATAACTGTCTGATGGGGATGCGGTGTTGCTTCAATTCATGTTGCCTTATCAAATAAACAGAATGATGAACACTCCCTATTAAATTCCATATATCGGAATTACTATCTGAAATATTCGGCTTTTTTGTGTTGTCCATTATGCGGCACTAGTTTCCTTTTTAAATTATATTTTCTAATGTTTATTCCATCAATCAAATTTCACTAGTTCTGTCTGCAAAGTGCTTAATATTTTGGAAATAATATTTTAAAAAACATCTATTAATATTGACAACATGACACTGGCAGTTGTTCAATTGGATTATTAACTGGACCATAATTATCTTAATCTAGCGTGAACTATTTGTCAACGAGAGTAAATCGTTCCTCGAAATCTATTCGATCCTTAAGAATTAGATTTCGGGTACGAATACTCAATATACGCTTCCAGAGGATACAAAGCGTCTAAAGAAAAGCATCCATTTTCCTTTGATCTTGCAAATGGATTATGTAACTGTTATATCCTTCAGCACATTCATATGGATAACGTATTGACAAGATAACAGAATTGTGTTAAATTTTGCACAATATCATTGGTTATTTGAACTATAAAATTAAATCTGAAAATTGATTTATAATTTTTTCTTGGCTGATTTGGAAAGGCAGGAAGATTGTCGTGAAATATCGCAAATTCGGTAAGCTTGACTGGAAAGTTTCAGCGTTAGGTTTCGGAGCAATGCGGTTACCCACTCTAGACAAGGAATTTTCCCAAATTGACGAGCCTAAAACTATTCAAATGATCCGATATGCTATTGATCATGGAGTTAATTATATCGATACTGCTTATGGTTACCATAGTGGCAATAGCGAAATGGTTATCGGGAAAGCTTTGCAGGACGGGTACCGGCAAAGAGTGAAAATAGCGACCAAATTGCCTTGCCACGATGTCACTGCAACCGAAAATTTCGACCGATGCTTAAATGAGCAATTAAAAAGACTAAAAACCGATGCAATAGATTTTTATCTATTGCATCATTTAAATCAGTTAGTTTGGCCCAAAATGCAAAAGTTGAAGATTCTTGAATGGGCAGATAAAGCAATTGCCGATGGCCGTATCGGTTATTTCGGTTTTTCCTATCATGATAATTTTGAACTTTTCAAAGAGATAATTGATTCCTACAATTGGACATTGTGTCAGATACAATACAACTTTGCAGACGAAAATTTTCAGGCGGGAACCCAAGGACTGCTGTGTGCTCATAAAAAAGGGTTGGCCGTAGTCGTGATGGAACCTATCAAGGGTGGCCGTCTTCTAAGACCTCCAGGAGAAATAGCAAAACTATGGGAACAATCGACAATAAAAAGAACGCCGCAGGAATGGGCGTTACGTTGGGTCTGGAATCACCCGGAAGTGGCTGTAGCTTTGAGCGGAATGAATAGCCTTGAACAAGTGATGGAGAATATTAAATATGCTAATAATTCTCAACCCAATAATTTGAACAGAAAAGAACTAGCGATAATCGAAAAAGTCCGGGATGCATATCGTTCTCTTAACCCTGTCCCTTGCACCGCTTGTCGATATTGTGTGCCTTGCCCAAATGGAGTAGATATCCCTCGCATCTTTGAGTTTTACAATGAAGCCGTCACATACAATGACGTTTCAAGACGTCGCTTTATGTATGGCGACAAGAACATGATTAAAAATGAACAGCGTGCAGATATGTGCGCCAAATGCGGGCAATGTTTAGAAAAATGTCCTCAAAAAATAGATATTCCTGAAATGCTTGAGAAAGCGCATGCGTTTCTTATCAATAATAATTAATAAGCCTATTATTGCAGACAACCTAAAAAACTTTATAGATTTATGCGTGATTGAATAAATGAAGGATGGGAAGACGGTTAAACAACCGAAATTGTGTAAAAGTATCAAAACTAACTAAATTGATTAGCTCTTTTTGAGATCAGTAACCCAATATGCTAGCGAAACCAAGCGTGTTATTAACTATAGCGAACGATTGAAAATAAAAATAATAATGGGAGGGTAACTTTGGCCAAGTCAGTTAAAGGGACACAAACAGAGAAAAATCTTATGATTGCTTTTGCGGGCGAAGCGCAGGCAAGGATCCGTTATAATTATTTTGCTAACTCCGCACGCAGCTCACCAACTAAAGAAGGTTATGAACAGATCGGCAATATTTTCAACGACACTGCTGATAATGAAAAGGTTCATGCACGGGTGTTCCAAAGGTATCTGGATGGTGGAGATGTTGAGATTACAACTACTTATCCCGCAATAGGTTTAAAAGACACCAAGGCTAATTTGGAAGCGGCTGCTGAAAGCGAGAAAATGGAATGGTCTACCAATTATGTTAATTATGCCAGAATCGCGAGAGAAGAAGGTTTCCCTGACATTGCATATTCATTTGAGCAAGTAGCTATTGCTGAGAAATTCCATGAAACGCGTTTTAGGAAATTGTTGAATAACCTTATCGCGGGTGAAGTTTATAAGAAAAAAACTTCTGTGACATGGCATTGTAGTAATTGCGGCTATATTTACCAGGGAATTGAAGCCCCGAATGAATGCCCCTCATGCAAACATCCCAAGTATTATTACGAGTTATTAGCAGAAAATTATTAAATAAATATTGAGTTTTGGGTGTTAAACAAATCAAGCCGTTGGATGAAATAACAAGGAGGGAGCTTTATGGCAAGTGTCAAGCGTGTATTTAAGGTCGATGGGAAGCCTTTTTTCCCTCTGGGAGGCGAAGCCAGTAATTCAAGCGGCTATAATGACAACGAGTCCGAGGTCGCTTTTAAAGCAGTTCAGATGATCCATGGCAACACTGTGGAAATACCAGTTTATTGGGAGAAAGTCGAACCTGAAGAAGGTAAATTTGACTTCAGTATGGTGGAATATTTAATCGTAAGCGCTCGCAAATATGGAATTAAGTTGATTCTATTGTGGTTCGCAACTTGGAAAAACGGAAACATGGACTACGCTCCATCTTGGGTTAAAACAAATTCACAGCGATTCAAACGCGTGATCTCCGCTTCGGGAGAAGATCTTTGGGTGCTTTCCCCTCACTGTAAAGCCAACCTCGCAGCAGATAAGAAGGCGTTTACCGCTTTCTGCCGTTATTTAAAAACTAAAGATGCAACAGAGCACACAGTTATCGGCCTGCAAATTGAAAATGAACCTGGCAGCATCGGCAGCGACCGTGATTACAGCCCAGAAGGTCAGGCACTTTTCGATAGCCAAGTCCCATTACAATTTATAGAAGCCTTGAAGAAGGCAGGCAGTGGACGAGTGAACGACATATGGCAAAAAATCGGCAGCAAAAGCTCCGGTACCTGGTTCGAATTATTTGGCTGGGAAGCGGGCGAGATAATGTCAGCCTGGACCATTGCGAATTACATAGATAACATAGCTGAATCAGGGAAAGCAGTTTATGACATTCCCATGTTTATTAATGTTTGGATGATGGAAAGTGGCTGGTCCATTCCCGGGGAATCATATCCCTCAGGCGGCGCGGTAAGTAAAGTTCTCGATATTTACAAGTGGTTCACCCCACACGTCGATATGATCGCGCCGGATATTAAACCATCGGCCCATAAACTTTATGCAGAAATGTGTGCCACATATTCCCGCGACGATAATCCTCTTTTTATGCCCGAAACGCCACCCTCTCCGGATATGTTCCGGGCTATTGCTGACTATAATCTGATCGGTTATATGCGCATGGCAGGTTCTGTTGAGTCTTTTCTCGCTCCTGATTTTTCGATTCGCCCCGAATCTCAAACGGGAGTTGACACAATTCGATGTGTAGCATCAGCGATTCCGCTGATACTGAAGTACCAGGGAACTGGCAAAATTTATGCTGTGCTCCAAGAGGAGTTCATGGAAGAACAGCATTTGGACTTCGATGGATATACTGGTTTAATTGAATTTGCTTCACGAAGAGGTTCATTCGGTGCTAGAGATTGGCGTCACAGTACTGTTGATATGTTCTTTAAAGAGCCGCCTACCGACCCCAATCGCGGCCGAGGTCTTGTTTTTCAGGTGAGCAGAAATGAGTTCTACCTTGTTGGTGTCAATTACCGGCTAAGACTTCGAGATAAGCCGTCCCGAAATAAGAAACAGGCACCCCTGTTCGTGAAATTATTGGGGCGCGCTGTAAGTTTGGACGAGGGGCATTTTGATAAGCAAGGAAAATTTGTAGTTGATCGACCGCGCAATGGTGATCAGCTTAGCTCGGGGGTTTGGGTGGAAGCTGATGTTGGGGTCGTACGGTTGATTGCTTGCACTTGATAACTAAATGGAATAAATATTAGTTTACCATTGAATTACTGAATAATCAGGGCGATAAAACAATCTTGAATAATAAAAGGAGCAATTAAAAATGGCAACAGTTAAGCGCATCTTTAAAGTAAACGGGAAGCCGTTCTTCCCTATAGGTAGACATCGCATTTACATGGCCGGCTACCACGTGCGTAGTGAAATTGAAATCGAAGCACAATTTAGAGCGACCAAATTGTGTAATGCTAATACCGTATGCCTTGCCATTTTCTGGGATCAACTCGAACCTGAAGAAGGTAAGTTCGATTTTTCCAGTATAGACACACTTATCACAATCGCTCGTAAATACGATCTAAAGTTAATATTGCTTTGGTTTGCTACTTGGAAAAACGGTGTAATGGACTACGCTCCAAAGTATGTAAAAACCAATCCCTCTGTTTACAAGAGAGTGATAGCGCCCACTGGTAATAGTATCTGGGTGCTATCATCACACTGTGAAGCAACTCTTGAAGTGGATAAAAGAGCTTTTGCCGCACTTTGCAAACATCTGAAAGCTTTTGATGGTAAAGAGCAGACTGTAATTGCTCTACAGATTGAAAACGAGCCGGGAATCGCAGGCAGTGACCGCGATTATGGGCCCGAAGCCCAGTCGATGTACGATAGTCGAGTTCCCGACAAACTGATATCTGTAATGAAAAAAAATGGCAAGGGTGATGTCTACGACGTGTGGCAAGCAGCAGGTGGCAAATCATCGGGGACATGGGTCGAGATGTTTGGCTGGGAAGGTGGTGGGTTGATGACTGCCTGGAGTATTGCCGCATTTATAAACGAGGTCGCAAAGGCTGGGAAAGCTGTTTATGACATCCCGATGTTTATTAATTTTGCTTTGAATCGATTCTCACAACCAGGAGGAGATTCATCAGGTGCTAAAAGACTCGACATTTATAAATGGGCTGCTCCTGACGTAGACCTGGTTGCACCGGATATTTTAACTAATGTAGCTAAAGACCATGAATACTGGAGCAAAGATTTTACTGAAGAGGGATACCCGCTTTTCGAAGTTGAAGCCCGCATTGACGGAATGTTTTACGATATCGCGGATTTCAATGCTATAGGTTATTTTGTGCACTACGATCAAAATGAAGATGGTACAATTCCTCCAGATCAACAACGATTGGTTAGTTTAACACGCAGTGCAGTGGCTGCTGTCCCACTCTTGCTTAAATATCAGGGCACGGGAAAGATACATGCCGTTGAAGAACCGGTAATGGAGGGGGGGCGGCTTAGAGGAATGCAGATAGAACTCGACGGATACTGGGGTATGATCCAATTTGGAGATAGTCATGAACTCCTTGGTTATTACCAACCTGGTTTGAAAGAGCAACAATCCGCTCGCGGTGCAGGCCTAATAATTCAAGTTAGTCGAAATGAATTTTATCTCACGGGTTACAACTTGCGCCTATTATTGCGGCCAAAACCAACCATTAAAAATATGCAGTTTACGTTGCACGGTCATGATATGGATCATCCTAGCTATATGAACTTCGTGATCAGTGTGGAGGAAGGCCATTTTAATGGGAAAGATGAATTTATAACTCATCGACAGATTAATGGTGATAGTTTACGCGGTGGTATTTGGGTTGGCCCTGACGATACAATTATGCGAATTATTACGTGTGATTAATTTCTAACATAAATAAATTGGAGAACAAATAAGCCGAAATATTCTGACTTAGAAGCTGGTGACTTATTGTTATGGGGTGTCTGTTTGAATGGTTCACTTAATAACATGAAAGTTTACGCATTATGATGAATGGATTAAGAATTGGAAAGCTGGATGGATGATTCGAAATATTTTGTTACCTAATTGTTTTGGTAATAAAAGTTTGTAATCCCCTTAAAGGAAGAAGTGGACAGATACCACAATAGTTTTATTGAGGAGTTAAGCTTTCCATTATTCATATTTAATTCTGATTAAGAAAAATTAAGTGTGTAAGAAAAACTTCTAAACAAAGATTGCATCATGTTTTTTCTTGGTTTGGTTTGTTTCATTTATTATTCTGGTGTTGCGAAAAGGAGAAAAAGATGAAATATACATATTTAGGATGTACAGGTCTGAAAGTCAGCCGGCTTTGTTTGGGAACAATGAATTTTGGCAATTATAACGATGAAAAGGAATCTTTTAGAATTATGGATGCCGCTCTCGATGCCGGCATTAATTTCTTTGATACCGCTGACAATTACGGAAAAGCAACTCATAATGAAGGTATAACAGAAACAATTATTGGTAAATGGTTCGCACAGGGCGGAGGCAGAAGAGAACGTGTCGTTTTGGCTACGAAAGTTCACGAGGAGATGTGGGACAAAAACGACGGACCGAACTCTGCAGGTGGACTATCTTTATATAAAATCCGCCGTCACCTGGATTCTTCCATGAAGCGGCTGCAAACCGACCATCTGGAAATATATTATATGCACCACATAGACAGGAATGTGACCTGGGATGAAATGTGGGACGCATTCCAACCGTTGGTACAGCAAGGTAGGATCGATTATGTAGCGTCAAGCAATTTCGCAGCCTGGAATATCGCGATGGCCCAGGCTGAAGCAAAGGCCCGCCACATTCTGGGGTTAGTCTGTGAACAGCACCGGTACAGCCTGTTGTGCCGGCTTCCCGAGCTCGAGGTTTTACCCGCCGCGAAAGCCCACGGGTTGGGGGTAGTTACCTGGGCTCCTTTGCACCACGGATTGCTTTCCCGCAACGGTTTGAAGCAAAATGATCTCAGAATAACCGAACAGAAAGCCGAAGTGGATAAGGTCCGGAAGCAGCTTGAAGCATTCCGCGATTTATGCAAATCAATCTGTGAACCGGAGGATAATGTTGCCTTAGCCTGGATATTGGCTAATCCGGCAGTTACATGCCCCATAATTGGTCCCGAAACGGTGGAACATCTCGAGGCTTCATATAAAGCACTTGACCTCGTATTAAACCCCGACGTGATGAAGAAACTGGATGAAATATTCCCCAGCCCGGGCGGAATGGCACCGGAAGCTTACGCCTGGTAACAATGACGCTGGAAATTGCGATTTGAGAAATATTAGCAGCGGTTGAATCTACGGCAAGTCAAATTTATTGAAGAATTGAATATTCTATAAGGAGCACAATTATGACAACAGACGGGGAAAGAAGCGCATATCAAATTATTACGATGGTTGGAACGAGCACAGAATCATGGGAGAAGGCTGCGGCCTCAGCTGTGGAGCAGGCTTCGAAGAAGCTTCAAGTAGTCGGTGTAAAGGTTGAAGAATTAGATACACATGTTTCGAATGGGAAAATTGCTTCTTATGGCGCGAAGTTGAAAATTACTGTCAAGTTCTGATGGACTAATTCCCAATTGGCTAATACCTAAAAGTGTTTAGGATCAGCGAAATATCTATTATGCGATCTATTGCTGAGGTAATTTTGTGTTTGTTAAAAGACACTCTCCTTTTCCAAATTCGATGTAGCTTTCTTAGCATTGCAAAGAACAATATTTTCGGATTTAGCTTCAGGCTAATAGTAAACATTAGATTAGTAATCTTTTTCTTTGAAAATGGTTTGATTAGGATTGACAGAAATTATTTTTGGTGTTACTATAAACATCCTGAAGGAAATTCATATGGATAATCTTCTGCATAATGCCTAACTGCTTATTTTAAAGTTCGCGATTATCGGTGCAAAGCAATTTAATAATTGAAATAAGGGTGAGGCAGTCCAGTCAGGGGGAATTCTAATATATTGTGAGTTTGTAGACGGACTTCCAGTTGAGTGCTGCAAGGTTTAATGGGAGATCAGCCTTATCAATGATAATATGTGTTCCTTTTCAACTAAAGTGTCACAATTGGATACGATCTAAAAATATTGTAATTTAAAAAGTTAAGCCGAAAGGAGAATGGCATGAAAGAGGAAACCGCTGGGGCAATTAAGTTGGATAAACCACGATATGGCGGCACAATGAATTTGCGAATCGATAGTGACATTGTGACTTTTGACCCGAATGCCAAATCATTCAATTACAGTATCATGTCGGGTTGGTTGGAGACTTTGCATGCAGGTTATTGGCCTTTGGAGCCGATTCCTTTCGACCAAAAATTCGGACAACTTCATTATACAAATTGCCATCTGGCGGAAAGCTGGGAGTTTTCGGAACCGGGCACCTATGTTGTCCATCTGCGCAAAGGGGTGCATTGGCAGGATATCCCGCCGGTGAATGGTCGAGAATTAACTTCCGATGACGTCGCCTATCACTATCATCGCCTTTATGGAGGTGGCCACGGGTTTAATCAACGGGGCCCAGGTGCCCATTATCAATTCACACCGCTAGAATCAGTAACAGTGATCGATAAATATACGGTGGCATTTAAATGGAAGGCTGCTAATGCAGAGATCATCAGGGATGCTATGCAAGCATGGGGTTCACTCGCTTCCATCGAAGCACATGAAGTGATAGATCAATGGGGGAACATGGATGATTGGCGGCATGCTGTCGGCACCGGCCCGTTTATTTTAAAGGATTTTATTCCCGGTAATTCGGCTACTCTAGTGAGGAATCCCAACTACTGGGGTCACGATGAGAAAAATCCGCCTAATCAACTGCCTTATGTAGATACACTCAAGTTGTTTATCATCCCGGATAAATTTGATGCAATAGAGGCATTACGTGCCGGAAAGATTGATGCATTAGACGGACTTTTGCCATCTGAGGCTCAGGAAATACGGAAGACGAATCCCGAACTATTGCAAGTAACTTATCCGGCTCCAAATGCCCTTTCCATAGACCCACGGAATGATTTGAAACCTTTTAATGACATCAGGGTACGAAAGGCAATGCAAATGGCGATAGATCTGCCAACCATTTGCCGGACCTACTATAACAACACTTGTCGACCGTACCCGTCCTCGATTACATCATATTATATGAAGGGATGGGGGTTACCATATGAGGATTGGCCACAGGATCTGAAGGACGAATATGCTTATAACCCCAATAAATCTAGAGAACTGCTCGCTGAGGCTGGTTATCCCAATGGGCTTAAGACAAATATTGTGGCTGATGCCACCGGCGACATGGATTTATTATTGATAGTTAAGAACTATTTCGCGGAAGTTGGCATCGAAATGGAGATACGAACAATGGACCACGCAGCCTCGGCAGCGTTTATATATGGTCGAAAGCATGATGCATTGGCACAGCGAGGCAAAATTGGGAAACTTGGTGCTTTAGGTCTTAATCCGGTAAATTTCCTTAGTCGAATCGCTTCTGGTCCATCAAATTATATGGTAATCAATGACCCTATTTTAGATGCCTTTCACCCAAAATCTTGGCAGGTCAGCAGTTTTGACGAGATTAAAAAATTATTGAGAGATTGTAATGAATATGTCGCGAGACAACATTTCTTAATATCATTGCTGCAACCCATGGAATGCGTTCTATATCAACCTTGGTTCAAGGGATATGATGGTCAACGCGATGCTCTTACCGGGGCAGATGGCCCTCATCTGCTCTTCTATTACCCGGCGCGATTCTGGATTGATCAGAATCGCAAGAAAGCGTAGGAACACACGAAGAGAGACATTAAAAATACCATGATATTTTCGCTATACGCTTTTTGTTAGTACTTAGTAAATTACGCACAAGGAATGCATCTGACAAGATGGACTGTTGAGACTTATTGATAACATTCCGAAGTTGTAGCTATATCTTTCAATGTTATCAATTAGGCTAACTTGGACAATTTACTGGCGATTCTGCATTTGAACCACCACTTCGTCTCCATCCCATTCATATATTGTATCCAATTCTTCTTCTTGGGTTAACATGTTGATATAATCGGCCAATTGTTGTCCGCGTGCGTCATTTTTTAGTATTTCCGGTTGTTGCTTGTCGTTGATGAGACAAGGGAAATAACTTACTTTAGATATTTTTTTATCTACTACCTCGCATTTGGCAATCATAGATTTTAGAGTAGCCGGGCCTTGTTTGAGACTATACATATCCGAGATACTCGGCGCCGCGAGTTCACGATAGCCTTTAGCACGTTCTCCGATTAGCCCAATAGCCACCGGAACAAATTGGCCAAGACCGTGGAAAATAGCTTTCCCACTATAAACTTCGATGCCTTTTGGCATGTGCGCATGATGCCCCATGACTAGATCAGCGCCTGCATCAACGGCTGCATGGGATACCTGCTGCTCGTACATTGCGAGTTTGTTTGAAATCGCAACCCCTTTGTGAAAAACGACTGTTAGAATGTCACAAAGCGGCCTCAGTTTCTTAATATCATTCTCCATTGCTTTGAGGCTGCGTGGTTCGGCAAAGGTATAAACATCACAAGCTCCTCCGAAATTAGTTACTGTCTCGTAGTGAGAAATAATATGCACATATGCGCATCCGAATTTATCTCTTGTTGCCCATTGTCCCATTGGCCCTACGCAATTGTAATTTAAAAAACCAAATCGCGTACCATTGCGCTCAAGGATTGCAGGGGTTCTGGCCTCATCAATATTCAATCCGCCACCTGTAACCGCAATACCCAACTTCTTAAATCCGGCAATGGTGTCTTCAACTCCTGGTAAACCTCGATCACAGATATGGTTACCCGCAAGTGTAATTACGTTGAAGCCGGCTTTAGCAATGGCCTCCATATTTACCATCGGACAACCAGGCGATGGGAACAATTCTACAAAGGTTGGAATCCCCCGGTCAGTGAATACTATTTCTCCATTCCCAACCACAATATCACCTTTTTTGAGCGCTGGAGCTACCAGGGACATATAAAAATCAGCATTTGGTTTCTCCAGAATGATGTCCCCGACACCCAATAATGCCAAAACTTTTCCGTTCATTTTTAATCCTCCAATTCAATTATTATTGTTCCGCAAAGAAAATCATTCGATCAACAAGCTATAATTTATTTTTATTAGTTTTCGGAACTCGTTCTGGCCATGGAATTTTTCAGATCTTGATCTATCCAAAAACGACCTAAATAAAAACTCAGCCTTGCGGGGCCCCCGGCATGAGCCCATGCTGACCCGAATTGGCCGCTAAAACCTTTCACCCAAGGTTGGCATAGAGAATAAGCTCTCGGTTGCAACAAAGAAATAGAAAAATGTTGACGCGCAACACATTCATTTGCATCTCTTATTACACTTTTCAGGTCACTTATGGAAGTAGCCTTAAAAGCTCTTGGAAGCAAAGAGTTAAAGTCCTTGTCATCTACCATTGCCCAATTATTTGGACTATCCTTCCGGAATTGCGCCAAGTCGTGACTTGGCGCTGATGTATGTCCAAGCGGGCTTCCTCCAGTGCGATGAACTAACTGATCGTGCTTGTGGTCTTTTTTCACAAAATTAAGCCATTCTTTGTTTTCTAGGGTTCGAATTTCCATATCGATGTTTACTTGAGCAAAATAAGATTTTATCATCCCTAATAAAACCCGATCCGCATCATTTCCAACTATTATATTAGTTTTAAAACCGTGAGGATAACCGGCATCAGCGAGCAGCTTTTTAGATTTTTGGGGGTTGTAAGTATATTCATCCTTAAGGTCCTGAGGCCACTCCTCGTGAGGAAAACCCCATCCGGTCATATATCTGGAAGTCAACGTACAAGGGAAAGGTTCGACAATCCCTTTATAGTGCAATCGAGATATGGTCGGCAAATCTATCGCCAATTGCATGGCTTTTCTTACCCGAATATCGTTGAAAGGGGGCGCATCATTCCTGGGCTCTATTGAAAGAGCATTTGAATCCGGGTGTGTGAACATAAGTATTTCTGGATTGGTTTCTTTAATGGAATATGCCGCGAAAGGAGAGATATGATCAACAATATCAATCTTACCGGCCCGCATTTCTTCAATGACTCGAGCTTCATCAGGTAAAACCGAATACTTAATCGTATCTAGATACGGAAGCTTGTTCTGAGGATATCTCTCATCAATTCCCCAGTAATTAGGGTTTTTAATCATGGTTGCGGAATCGCCAGATACAAAATCATTTAGGATAAATGATCCGGTACCTAAAGAGTGATGCCAATCACTAAGATCTCCCCATTTCCTTACAGCCTCAGGGTTTTCCAAAAATTGAGATACTCCGACTTGATGTAAAATGTCTAAAATCAATGCTGGGTTTGAAATGGCCCATTTAAAAATAATAGTGTATTTATTTTTAGCTGTGACTGATATTAAATCTTTGAATTCGCCGGACGACTGTGAAGGTTCGGCGTATCCTCCCTTATAATTGCTTAACCTGGTAAAATGAAATACGACATCATCCGCCACAAATTCACGGCCATTCGCTGGCGGTAAATTATGCCAGTGAATCCCTTTCCGCAAATGCACGATATACGTTTGCGGATCAGTAAACTCACATTTTTCTGCCAAACATCCCTTTAAATATTGTATTGGACGCCAATGGGCTTTAAAATCAAATACACAGGGATCCAGCGTCCAATCATCAGCGAGAAACGTTTCCATCCATGCCGAATATATGTTTCCAAGGGGGCCCCTGAGGTGTGGATCAAAATCTTCGATATTCCAATTTGCCAGAATACGCAACTCACCACCATACCGTGGCTTGCCAAAATTTAACCACCATGCATTTTTGTTTTGCACTTTTGTTTGGCCTTTAAAAGATTTTAATTTTCAATAAATTCAATTTCATTGGAATTTCGGTAATTTCTATTAGTTTCAAAATACTTCTTTTGAATGTCATGTTTTTTAAAAAAATAACCTATTGACAAATTAAAACTCTTATGTTAGCATTTCCCTAATTTATATGATTATCCATCTGAACTTCCAGATGATTTAACTAATATTAAAAGGATAACATCGATTTGTCAATAGAAAATGATAGCAAAATTAATTAACTGTTTTAGTTGATACCTATGTTTTTATTGCTTGAAATTTATTAATGAGTCAACAATGGGGGATTGTTTCGATTGAAGATGCGGGATAAGACTGGCCATGCCAAGGGAGTTCCAGGGTACTGTGAGTTTGTGGTTGGACTCACGGCTAAGTGTGGTTGTTGTGCCCTTCCCGTGATGGAGCCTTGGGAGTAATCGGGGTGAGTGGCATGGCTGTCTTATCGATAATTATTTTCGGAGTAGTATTAGCACCAAAATTATCGACACTTTAAAAATCAAGAATACAAAAGGAGGTACCAATGAAAAGAGGAATAACATGTCTTGTATTAACCTGTATCGTGGTAATCGCAGTAATTCTAACATCTTGTGGAACTACAACCAGCACATCTACAACTTCTTCTATCACAACCTCTACTCAAACTTCAATAACTACTTCCGTAACTACTTCCAGTACTGTCCAAACTAGTACTTCTAATACGACAACTGCTGTCGTTAGTACCACGGTTACCAGCACTGGGAATTGGTGGGACACCCTTGGGACACCAATATACGGCGGTACCATAACCGAACGGTGGGCCGTCAGTCCCACCACTTGGGACCCATATGATGGTACGGCAGGAACGGTCGGGCCCGCTGGACTTCAAAGTTTGGTCCAAGCCGATTATACACTTAATCCATCGATATGGGATATCGCCGAGACTGGGTTTCCAGCCCCTCAATATTTTATCGGTGAATTGGCGACAAGTTTTGAGATGCCGAATAGTTACAGTATGGTTTTCCAACTCCGCCAAGATGTCTACTGGTGGAATATAGCACCGGCAAATGGCCGCCAGTTTGTAGCTTCTGATGTAGTGGATCACTTTGACAGGTGCTTAGGTCTGGGAAACGGCTATACGGTACCATCCGCATGGTGGGCAGGGCAATCTGCCTATAAACCACTTCTATCGGTAGTTGCCACCGGAAACTTTACTGTCACTTTTACCTTTCAGCAAGGCACTAATCCTTACACCATTCTTAATACGATGATGTCAGCCAACCTTAACGCTTGTTACGAAAATCCTGAATCAGTGACGGCATATGGAAACCTTGAGAATTGGCATCACGCCCTTGGGACCGGTCCATATTTCACTACTGATTATGTTTCAGACTCATCAATTACCGAAGTGGCAAATCCCAACTATTATGAAACTGACCTTCGTTATCCTGGGAACAAATTTCCGTATATTACAACGAGAATTATTCTAATAATACCTAGTAACCCCACAGCCGAGGCGGCAATGCGCGTTGGGAAGATTGATGTATACGCTTCGATGCCAACTCAAGATGCCCTAAATATGGAGAAAACAAACCCTGATCTAGTGGTAAAAAATGCTTTCCCGAGAAATGAATTAACTATTGACCCTAATGATCAAGCGGCACCTTTTAATGACATCAATGTCCGCATCGCGATGCAGCACGCGATAGATAGTCATCTGATCGCTTCGACGATATATGAAGGCTACGCAGATCCTGATCCTGCCGGGATGTCTCAAAATCAGATGACTGGAAGCCCGTATTACCCCTATCCAACTTGGCCGCAAAGTCTGAAGGATACGTATGCCTACAATCCAACATTGGCGAAGCAGATGTTGGCTACCGCAGGTTATCCCAACGGATTTAGTACCAGCTGCATCCTGGAAAATGATTGTAACATGGATTTGTGGGCGGTAGTTCAGTCAGAGCTTGCATCCGTTGGCATTAATATGAGTATAACAACAATGGACCCCGCCAGTTGGCAAAATTATATCTTGACAGCTCGTAAACTTACTGCGCTGTGCGCCCGTCCCCAAGGACAAACAGGACAATCAACCAACCCCTTAACAATGATGGTTTTGTGTACGACTGGATATAATATTGACTATATCAACATTAATAATCCCCAAATTGATACTTGGTATGCTAATGCAAATACAGCTCAAAGTATTGACCAGGTATTCCAAATAACGAATCAATTCCTCCAGTATTATGCGACACAACATTATGCAATATCTCTGGTTGAACCCTTGCTTTTCAATTTAGAAGTGCCATGGATCGGGGGTGCCCAGAGTGTAAGCCTCTTGGGGGTCAAATCAGATCCCGCAACTATATGTGGAGATGAGGTTTGGATAAATTCTCATTAAGTTCTACCTAAGATGAATATATATAATTTTTAGAATCATTATCCTTTGATACTCTAAATAATCTCGGAAGGCCGGAGTTCTGGCCTTTCGAGATTATTTGCAATCTTACCCATATCTTTATTAGCCTGACACCAATGTTTGCGCCCATTATTTAATTGTGCAATAAAATTATTAACCAGGAGGCTTCTGTGAGAACTAATAAACGTTTATTTATCGTAAATGGGAAACCATTTTTCCCTCTGGGAAGGCATCGCATTTACATGGGCGGGTATAGCGTCCGCGATGAAGCTGAAATCGAGATCAACCTCATGGCGTCTAAACTGACTAACGGCAACACCGTATGTCTTGCTATTTTCTGGGACCAATTAGAGCCGGCACAAGGCAAATATGATTTTACGAGCATTGATACATTAATTAAAGTTTCCCGCCGCTGCGATTTAAAGTTAATCTTCTTATGGTTTGCTACTTCAAAAAATGGCGTCATGGACTACGCCCCATCATACATTAAGTCCAATCCACAGCTCTATAAAAGGGTGACGGCATCCAATGGCAAAAGCCTCTGGGTACTTTCCACTCATTGCAAGGCTAATCTTGACGCAGACAAAGCTTGTTTCACGGCTCTCTGCAAGCATTTAAAGGCGGTTGACAGCACAGAGCAAACCGTCATTGCTCTCCAAGTTGAGAATGAACCAGGAACCCTCGGAAGTGATCGTGATTATGGTCCCGAAGGACAGGCTGAGTTCGATGATCCTGTTCCTGATAAATTTCTTGCCCTGATGAAAAAGACAGTAAAAGGCGAAATATATGATATCTGGCAAAAAGCGGGGGGCAAGGAATCAGGAAATTGGACGCAGTTATTTGGCGACGAAGCAGGGGAACTCCTGTCAGCTTTCAGCATGGCGACTTACATTGAGCAAATAGCCAAGGCAGGTAAAGCGGTTTATGACATCCCGATGCTTATTAATGTTTGGGTAATGTCTCTTGTTTGGTGGCCTGTTCCGGGTGAATGTTATCCTTCCGGTTGTCCAGTGACTAAAGTATTGGATATTTATAAGTGGTTCACCCCACATATCGATGTGATTGCACCTGATAATCCTCACACGAACATCAGAGAACGCATGGCAGTTAGTGCTAAATATGCACGAGATGATAATCCGCTTATGATTGTCGAAGCCCCTGGTAAATTATTTGGTATGTTCCATGACATTGCAGACTGGAATGCTATCGGCTATTTTGTGCATTTTGACCAAAACGCTGATGGTACAGTACCCCCGGGTCAAACCAGAGGAATTGAACTTATTAAATGTATGGCATCCGCAATACCACTCTTACTAAAATACCAGGGCACTGGTAAAATCCAGGCTGTGGAGGAAGAGGAGGGTATGGAACATCACGGATTACGAGGGATGCAAATGGATTTTGACGGTTATATGGGATTGATTGAATTCGGTGACGGGGATGGAAAACAACGTCACGACCGCGGTGCTGGTCTGGTTATTCAGGCTAGCAAGAATGAATTCTATCTTGTCGGTTGCAACTTCCGTATCCTGTTACGCCGTAAGCCCCCGACTGTCGCGTTACTTGCAGGCAATGATTTATCACATATTAGTTTCGGCAATTATTTTATGGAAGTTGATGAGGGCCATTTCGATCAGGAAGGTAACTATGTTACTGACCGGCGGCGTAATGGCGATTCAATTCGTGGCGGGATATGGGTTGGAGTCGATGATGGCGTGGTGCGGATAGTTACATGCGATTGATTAACCAAGGTCAGTCATCATCTTACTTTAAATAAATTGTTATTTTTACCGTAATCAATAAATTAAGGAGTGTGATTATGAATGTTGTAGATCTTTTTAACATAAAGGGGCGCAAGGCCATTGTGACCGGTGCAGGACAGGGTATAGGCAGAGTGCTTGCAATATCCCTGGCCCAGGCGGGTTGCGATATCGGCATTTTAGAGCTAAAAGTAGAAAATGCACAAAATGTTGTAAAAGAAATAGAGAAAGTTGGCACAAAAGCCGTAGCGGTACAACTTGACGTGACCAAAAAGTCCGACGTTGAAAAGGCTTTCGCCGCCGCATTTGAAAAATTAGGTGATGTGGACATAGTAATAAACAATGCAGGTGTTTGCATTCACGAAGCAGCGGAGACCATCCCTGAGGAACACATCAACTTTGTGATAGATACTAACTTGAAAGGTGTCTTATACTGTTGTCAAGCCGCAGCCAAAATCATGATACCAAGGAAGAAAGGCAGTATTATCAACATCGCATCAATGTCAGGTTCAATCGTAAATATTCCGCAGAAACAGGCGCATTACAATGCGTCAAAAGCTGGCGTGATTCTTTTGACCAAAAGTCTGGCCGTTGAATGGGCGAGCTACGGTATTAGAGTTAATTGTATTAGCCCCGGATACACACGAACAGAGATGACTGTTAAACTAGCCGCTCCCTCAATGATAACCCAATGGGAATCGTTAACCCCAATGAAGCGTATGGGCGATCCACAAGAACTTGCCGGCGCCGTGATTTATTTGGCTTCTGACGCTGCATCTTATACAACCGGCAGTGATATCATCGTTGACGGTGGATACACTGCTCAGTGAAATACTTAACTTGATATTTATTACTAATGGCGGTGTGTTAAACAAGTATACACTTCAGTTTGCAATGGGGGAGGAAAGGTGAAAAAAGAAGTAAGTAAGCAAACATTCGATAAACCGCAATATGGCGGGACAATCACGCTGCGAATCGACAGCGACATTATGGCGTTCGATCCAAATGCTCCTTCATTCAATTACAGCTTAATGTCAGGTTGGCTGGAATGCCTGCACACCGGTGACTGGTCTTTAGAACCGGTGCCATTTGATCAAAAATATGGACATCTCAATTTCACAAATTGCCAACTGGCTGAAAGCTGGGAGTTCTCTGAACCGGGTACTTATGTCGTTCACTTACGAAAAGGAATACATTGGCAAGATATTCCCCCGGTAAACGGGCGCGAGTTTACGTCCGATGATGTAGCCTATCATTATCACCGGATGTACGGTCTAGGACATGGCTTCACCTCGCGCGGACCGGGCGCCCACTACCAGTTCACCCCCCTGCAATCGGTGACTGCTATTGATAAGTATACTGTTGCTTTCAAATGGAATGTACCTAATCAGGAAATGATCAGGGATGCGATGCAAGCGGTAGGATCATTGGCTTCTCTTGAACCACACGAAGCCGTGGAGAAATGGGGAAACCTCGACGATTGGCATTCCGCGATTGGGACTGGCCCGTTTATTCTCAAGGATTTCGTTCCCGGTGTTTCAGCGACCATGGTCAAAAATCCTAATTACTGGGGACACGACGAGAAAAACCCGCACAACCGACTTCCTTACATCGATACACTAAAGGTCGTAATAATACCCGATAAGAAAAAGGCGATTGAGGCGTTGTGTGCTGGAGAGATTGATGTTTTGGATGAACTTTTGCCATTACAGGTGCAGGAAATACAGAAGACTAATCCCGAATTATTACAGGTAAGTTATCCGGCACCGGATGCTCTGACGATAGATCCCCGCAATGACCTGCCTCCATTCAATGATATCAGAGTGCGAAAGGCGATGCAGATGGCGATTGATCTGCCAACCATATGTAAAACCCATTATCTAGGCACATGTCGGCCATACCCTTCATCAACAACCTCCTATTATATGAAAGGATGGGGATGGCCGTATGAGGAATGGCCGCAAGACTTGAAGGATGAATACGCTTACAATCCAACAATGGCCAAACAACTGCTGGCTGATGCCGGTTATCCTAACGGGTTTAAGACCAACATCGTGGTTAATGCCACCGGGGATTTGGCAATATTACAAATGGTACAATCGTATTTCGAAAAAATTGGGATCAAAATGGAAATAAGGATAATGGAAGCTGCCGATTACACTAATTTTATCAATGCCCACAAACATGACCAGCTGGTCTACAACGGACGGATTGGGAAACTAGGAGCTATTGGTGGTAATCCACAAAATTTCCTCAGCAGGTTTGGGCCGGGTAACTACATGGGAATCAATGATCCGGTGTATGCTGCCTTCCATCCGAAAGCCTGGACAGTGACCAGTTTTGATGAAATCAAGAAGTTATTAAGAGACTGCAATGAGCATGTAGCGCGGCAGCATTACTTGGTATCTCTACTGCAACCGATGGAGTATGCAATGTATCAACCGTGGTTCAAGGGATATACCGGTCAATTCGATTCTATCTCAAGCGCGGCTGGACCTCATCGTCTCTTCTATTACTTGGCTCGATTCTGGGCCGATCAAAATATGAAAAATTCCAAGGAACATTAATTATCCGGGTAGTTAAAAAACGAAATGATTACGGTCAGAACAGCCGGTTATCGCGTTGATAAAACGGCGATTATTAAAGTCCGAGGCGAATTTAAAGGAGCATAAGATGGCAAAGATTGTGATAATTGGTGCGGGAAGTCATACTTTCTCGAGGCACCTTATCACGGATATACTGACATATCCTGAGCTTAGGAATAGTACCATTTCTTTGATGGACATCGCAACCGAACCGTTAGATTTGATAACAGACTTCGCCAGAAAATTGGTCGAACAAAATGGTTTCAATACAAAAATCGAATCAACGACAAGCCGTCAGAAAGCATTGGAAGGTGCGGATTACGTTTTTGTAACTATCAGGGTAGGTAAATACCAGCAACCTCTAGATCAATCAGCTACCGAGTTTTACGGAATTGAATTAGGCAGAGGTGACACTATTGGTGCCGGCGGAGTTTTTTACGGTGCGCGGCATGTGCCGGTGTTATTGGACATTTGCCATGACATGGAAAGGTTATGTCCTGACGCATGGCTCTTCAATTACACCAATCCGATGGCAATTATTTCATGGGCGATAAGTGATTATACCCGGGTAAAGAATGTCGGTTTGTGTCATAGTGTGCCAAATACATCTGCTCAACTTGCTACTTACTTGGGTGTACCTTATGATGAGATTTCATATTGGGTTGCCGGAATTAACCACATGGCATGGTTCCTTGATCTGAAGTGGCGGGGTAAAGATGCTTATCCGTTGTTGCGGGAAAAATTCCGCGATCCGGATGTTTATTCTGGGCCGGAAGCACACTGGGCAGGGCCGGACGTTGTTCGGGCGGAAATATTCAAAGCTTTTGGCTATTTCGTTACCGAGTCGAGCGTACATATGGGAGGATACGTCCCTTATTTTAAAAAGAGTCCGGAACTGGTAGAAAAGTTCAAATTAGATGAGAAAAGTTCTGAGGTGGTAAGAGGCAAACGCGCTATTAGAGATCGGCAGTATAACGAATTACCTCAGCAACTTCGTACCGGTTATAAGTTCCCTCTAACTCATAGTACTGAGTATGGCTCAATTATAATTCATTCTTTAGAAACCGGGAAGCCATCAGTATTTAACGGTAACGTCAAGAATAAGGGTTTGATTACGAACTTACCGGATGGGTGTTGTGTTGAAGTACCTTGCATGGTTGATAAAGAAGGGATTCATCCTTGTTACGTTGGCGACCTACCCATTCAACTTGCAGCACTGAATCGAACAAATATAAATGCACAAGAGTTGGCGGTCAGAGGGATCGTTGAAAAAGATAAAACAAAAATCTTCCATTCAGTTTTGTTAGACCCTTTAACCAGCGCCCTGCTTACGATAGATGAAACCAAACAATTGGTCGATGAACTATTCCGCGAGGAAAAACAATATATTACAGGTTATAAATAGGCTTCAATTGTCCATAATAATAACGATGAAACTAAATAAGATAGCTATCAAAAACCCTTTGACGATTTTGTGTTAGTTAGTGATTGACTAATAGTCAAGCTAACATTAATATTGCAAACTAGTAAATGGGTAAAAGGCAAATAAAATCGGAACTTTTCAGTCGGCAATAATAATTATTAGATTCGACACGTCGAATGTTCTCAATAACATAATAAGGAGTTGGAGATGAATAACGGTTATATGGGTAGGATTCTATTTGTTAATCTTTCCACATCGGAGATAACAGAGGAACCCCTCGAGGAAAAGATTTGTCGTGACTTCATCGGGGGTTATGGTCTTGGCGCCAGAATTCTATACAGTCGGCAGAAAGCTGGAGTTGATCCGCTTGGTCCAGAAAATATGCTCGGCTTTATCAGCGGACCGCTCACTGGAACCCCAATACCTACGGGATCCCGCTATATAGTGGTTGGCAAATCGCCTCTAACAGGAGGTTGGGGAGATTCTAATTCCGGTGGTTATTTTGGTCCCTATCTTAAATTTGCTGGTTTTGATGCAATATTCTTCACCGGTATTTCCCCGAGACCGGTGTATTTAATTCTTGACAATGCAAAAGCTGAGTTGAAATATGCCGCTGATCTTTGGGGAAAAGATACGTACGAAACAGAAGATTTATTGGAAAAGGAGTATGGCCAACAATCTCGCGTCGCTTGTATCGGCCCCGCCGGCGAGAAACTTTCACTGATATCCGGAATCTTGACCGATCACGGTAGTTTGGCTGCGCGAAGCGGACTTGGTGCTGTTATGGGTTCAAAGAAACTGAAGGCCGTTGTTGTTCGTGGAAATATGGAAGTAAATATATTCGATAAAACGGCCGCCGCTAATGTAAGAAATGAGAGAATCGATTTTTGGAAAAACTCCCCCGGCCCGATGGGCGGTCTATCTGATTTAGATTTAATGCGAAAATATGGTACGAGCTGGTCCACTTATATTGCATGTCACAGTGGTGATAGTCCGGTCAAGAATTGGGGAGGAGTCGGTGTTATCGACTTCCCTGATCGCTCAAATCTTAATCCCGATGTGCTATTCACTTATGTGGAAAAAGGACATGCTTGTTGGCATTGTCCAAAAGTTTGCAAAGGAATTATTAAAGCCGGGAATGGAGAATATAATTATGAAGGTGGTGTCCATCGTCCAGAATATGAAACCTTATCCGCGTTTGGGCCTAATTGTGCCAACAATAACCTTGAAGCGATTATCATGGCCAATGATATCTGCAATCGCGCGGGTATCGATACGATATCAGCCGGTACCACTATCGGTTTTGCCATTGAGTTATATGAAAACGGAATTTTGACTAAGAATGATACCGACGGACTCGAACTTAGATGGGGTAATCATCAGGCGATGGTAGCAATGACCAGAAAACTAGTCAAAAGGGAAGGGATTGGAGATATTCTGGCAGATGGAGTCAAAAAAGCTGCAGAAACGATAGGAAAAGGAGCGCAACAGTACGCTGTACATATCGGCGGTCAGGAACTAGGAATGCATGACCCAAAATTAAGTCGGCCGGGTCGATTAGATGCAGCTCGATACCAAATGGACGCTACCCCGGGACGTCATACTCAAAACTTTGGACCTTCAAATTTTCAGAGCCATGTCGTCGGGTCCGCTGGTCTTTGTAATTTTGGCGCGTGGGGTGGAAGCCTTTTAGTAGCTTTAAATGCAGTAACGGGTTTCAATTTTACTGCTGCAGATGTTTTAAAAACTGGAGAAAGAATCGTTAATATTAGACATTCATTTAATTTGCGCGAAGGTCTTAACGAGTTAAACTGGCCGGTTCATCCGAGAATAGTGGGGAATCCGCCTCAAACGACCGGACCACTCGCCAATGTGACTGCCGACATACAGGCCCAGGATTATTGGTCTTTGGGTGCGTTAGATTGGGACCGTGTTACTTCCAAACCAAGTAAAGCGAAGTTAATTTCTCTCGGTCTCGATGATATCGCAAAGGACTTATGGCCTTAGAAAACCGATATCCCGTATTTTGGGATACGCTCGAATAAGTTGATTTTGTTTTGTTTTAAGATAGTACCCCTTTTTAGAAAAACGATTAACTATAATTGGATTTTTATACTCCAAGAGTATATTAAGACCTTAACTTGGGTAAATAATCAACAGGAGAGTAGTCGTGGCAAAGATTGTACTAATTGGGGCAGGCAGCCATGTTTTTTCGAAGCATCTTATTACAGATATCTTGACTTATCCGGAACTCCGGGAAAGTACAATAACACTCATGGACATTGCCCCTGAGTCTTTAACATTAATATCAGATTTCGCTAACCGACTGATAAATCAAAATGGATTCAATACAATAATCGAGACCACCACCAATCGACGGGAAGCTCTGTACGGGGCAGACTATGTGTTTATCACCATCAGGGTTGGAGAGAGGATGATGATGAGGGACGACAGGAGGATTGTCCTCAACTATGGAGTTGAGGATTCACCTGATACCATTGGCGCTGGTGGAATTTTCTATGGACTTCGACACGCACCGGTTATCCTGGATGTTTGCAGAGATATGGAAGAACTTTGTCCGAACGCGTGGCTCTTTAACTATACCAACCCTATGGCCATAAATACGTGGGCGATTGATGACTTCACGAAAATCAGGAACATAGGGCTGTGTCATAGCGTGGTAAATACATCGATTCAACTCTCTAAATACATGGGTGTACCGCATGAGGAAATATCATATTGGGTAGCTGGCATTAACCACATGGCATGGTTTCTCGAACTCAGATGGCGGGGTGACAATGCTTATCCTCTATTAAGAGAAAGGTTTAAAGACCCAGCCGTTTATACTGGGAAAGAAACTGATGATTGGCACGTGGCTGACATCGTTAGAGCTGAAATTTTCAAAACTTTTGGATATTATGTTACCGAATCGAGTATGCACATGGGAACTTATGTCCCTTATTTTAAAAAAAGACCTGATCTAATTAAAAAATTCAAACTTGTAGAGCATGCTTTTGATCCGGGAAATGATTCGAGGCGAAGCCAGGATGAATTATTAAGGCAGCAGATAAATAATGGGTATCAATTTTCCCTTGTTCACAGCGGGGAATATGGTTCGATAATCATTCACTCCCTTGAAACCGGGAATGTATCGAGAATAAATGGAAATGTAAAAAACAATGGTTTGATAACTAACTTGCCCAAGGGATGTTGTGTTGAAGTCCCTTGCATGGTAGACAAAGAAGGCATTCACCCTTGTTACGTTGGAGATCTACCACCTCAACTCGCTGCTTTAAATCGGACCAATATCAATGTTCAAGACCTGGCAGTGCACGGAATAGTCGAAAAAGATAAAACTAAAATATATCAAGCGATCCTGCTCGACCCTTTGACCTCCAGCATTCTGACCATTGAAGAGACTCGGAATATGGTTAATGAATTGTTTCTAGCAAACAAAGAATATTTGAATGGCTTCAAATAGATAAATTAAATATGCATTTCTATTTGCCAAATCATATCTTTAGCGCCGCTAAAAAGGTGCTATATAGACTAATCTGCATATAAAATTGCGCAACAATTGGTTTGTCAATCAATCACTGGTTATCAACTGCATAACGCAATCGGGAGATCCTACCCAAATCCCTCCTCGTACCGAATCTCCGTTCCGTCTTCGATCCACCACATACTCCCCTTTCTGATTGAAATGGCCCTCACACACTCTTACAAAAAAATTCGTGAAATTCGGATGCGATAGATCCACCGCCGCCAGCATTGTAATCGGGGTCTGGCCCAAAGTTGGCTTAGGTCGCAGCATAAGTCGGTAGTTCACACCAACGAAGTAAAATTCCCGCCTGCTAACTTGGATCACCAAACCGCCGCCGCGTTCTGTTCCGTTAAATTCAGCCAATCCCATATAGCCGTCGAAATCCATCCGCTGCACCCTGTTCCGTTTTTGGAACTCTTCTTCTATCACTGCCTGTATTTTGCCGGTTCCCTGGTATTTAAGCAATAGGGGTATTACTGCTGCAACGCAGCGAACATTCTCAATCCTTCTCTTTTCTTCTGGATACAAAGAACCATCCTCTGCCTGTTCGTAATGTGTAAAATAACCAATGGCGTTATAGTCAGCAATGTTCCTGAACATATTCAAGTTGGTTTGGGATTCCACGATAAAAAGAGGGTTATCGTCGCGGGCATAATTAACATTGCCCAATTCTTTTCCTTTTGCATCTCCGTTGTAATTATCCAAAGAAATTGTATCAACATCGGGAGTGAACCATTTGTAGATATCGAGCACCTTATGTACTGGGCCCCCTGATGGATAAGATTCTCCGGGGACGGGCCACCAGGACTGCTCCATACCCCAAACATTAATGAAAGTGGGGATATCGTAAACTGCCTTCCCCGCTTTGGAAACATCATTGATGAAAGTCGCTATACTCCATGCAGTCATGCATTCCCCGGCATCCGTGCCGAATACATCAGTCCAGTTTCCCGATTTTTTCCCCCCGGCCTGCTGCCATAAGTCATAAACTTCGCCCTTGCCTTTTGCTTTCATAGCAGACATTAATTTGGTAGGGACAAGACTGTCGAACTCTGCCTGACCTTCCGGACTGTAATCACGTTCACTACCGATGATACCTGGTTCGTTTTCTATTTGCAGACCAATAACCGTTTGCTGCTTGTCCATAGTTTTTAAGTGTTTGCAAAGCGCGACAAAAGCCTTTTTGTCAGCTTCTAAGTTATCTTTGCAATGTGAAGAAAGCACCCAGATAGTTTTACCGGTGGGACATATTACTCTTCTAAAGCGTTGTTGGTCGGCTTTCATCCATTCTGGGGCATAATCCATGACTGAATTCTTCCAGACTGCAAACCATAAAAAGATCAATCTTAAGTCGTGCTTACGGGCGAGTGATATCACGGTATCTACACTTGAGAAATCGAACTTACCTTCCTCGGGTTCAATTTCATCCCAGAAAATGGCATGACATACGGTGTTGCCATTGCATGCTTTGGATGCCATCAAATTGGCCTCTATTTCAGCTTCGTCGCGGGCAACATACCCGGCCATATAAATACGGTGCCTGCCTAGTGGAAAGAAAGGTTCCCCCTTTACTTTGAACACGCGATTTACGTTTACCATTCTTATTTTTGCTCCTTCAACTATTTACTTCGATATTAATCTGATTTCACAAGAAAAGTTTCTACAAATAGTATGACTCCAAATCAGAATCCAAAATATTGTCTCTTTAATCTCTATTGACAAATTATTCCTATCATTTTATTATTAAGTACATCATCTGGAAGTTCATATGGATTTGCTTGCAAATTAAAAAAATATTAACACGGGCTTTTGTCTTTGTCAACTGTTATTTAGAAATTAAATCGAATTGTTATGAACTAATAAACATCAAATATTTCTTTATTATATAAAATGAAGAAAAAGTACATGATTTAGAAGGGGTTTTACAGCGAAAAAATATCAAATCAAGGAAATCTATCCGGTTTTTCAATATAAATCGTAAATTATCGTTTTAATTATCAAATGGAGGAAAGGTGAAAAAAGAAGTAAGTAGGCAAACATTCGATAAACCGCAATATGGCGGAACAATGACGCTGCGAATCGACAGTGACATTATGACTTTTGACCCCAATGCCAGGTCATTCAATTACAGCTTAATGTCAGGTTGGCTGGAATGCCTGCACACCGGTGACTGGTCTTTAGAACCGGTGCCATTTGATCAAAAATATGGACATCTCAATTTCACAAATTGCCAACTGGCTGAAA
>Ga0224520_1000091_pt1 | contig 29974 bp, 23 predicted proteins | sample CFST25metaG_2_FD_180684 | JGI IMG/M metagenome (GOLD analysis project Ga0224520, IMG submission 180684) | Peat soil microbial communities from Stordalen Mire, Sweden - C.F.S.T-25 | ecosystem: Environmental > Terrestrial > Soil > Wetlands > Peat | place: Sweden: Norrbotten County, Stordalen Mire... | reverse complement strand
TCGGTCGATTGGTAGACGATGCCCATGGCGGGCGCAATGTTGACTACCGGCAGGGCGGCCGACAGGACGAGCGTGCCCGTGGCGATTCCGCCGCGTCCGTCACTCACCGAGACCTGGAACGTGCAACCTGCGCCCGTGGCCAGGGTGCCGGCAATAAATGTCACCTGGTCCCGATCCGCGCGATCGAAGACGCCGGGGCAGGTGCTGGTCCACGCGAAGCCTAGCGAATCGTGGTCAGGGTCGCTGGCCGTGACCTGCAACATGACCGGAGAGTCGCTGGCCACGCGTCCTGGTGAACTCACCATGGCTTGCACCCGCGGCGGGGCATTGAACACGATCTTGATCTTGGCCTTGCCCTCGTCCTTGTCGAGAACACAGGCTGCTGAGACGGGCGATGTGTCGAGCGCAGGTGCGGTCGGCGGCGGCTGGCCTTCACAGCCCAGAGCGGCAAACAGAACCGCGGCGAGAAGAACATGGGCACGAAGAACATGGGGCATGGTCCGACTCCTCCTGTTGCTGGGCTGCGCGCGGCTTGGCCCGCGCGTCCGCGCACCGGGCCAAGACCCAGCCGCGACAACTAGGAGATCGGCTTGTGGCTAGAAAAATTGAGGCAGGTAGCTTACTGTTTTCTATCTTAGATATTTCTTGAGCGGAGGGTGGCAGCGAAGGAGAGCGAACGGGTCTGCCGAAGAGATTCCGACACCACGATCGACGGGGCTAGGTTCTTCAGTCCGAACGTCGCGTGGCGTCGACAGCAAAAGCACGGCCACAGGGGCCCATTCTTGTGCTGGTCCTTCGCGCCGCCTGTGCGGGTCCGGCCAAAACTCGTCAGCGAATCGCCGATGTTGACCGATATAAGGTTGTACTTTATGTTAGTGTGGACTGGGGTCTACATCCCGCGCCTCACCGAACCCCACGTACGGCGAAGCCTTGACGCGTTTCCGGCCCTTGTCCTCAGCGGTCCCCGGCAGTCGGGGAAGACTACATTGCTCCGCCATCTGCTATCGCAAAGCCATGCCTACGTTCTGCTCGACGAGATGGATCAGCGCACCTTCGCCGAAGGTGATCCCATCGGTTTTCTGGATCGCCACCCGGCCCCGGTCGTTCTCGACGAAATCCAGAACGCCCCGGGCTTGCTTCCTTCAATCAAGGCTCGCATCGAGCAGGATCCGCGTCCCGGCCGTTGGGTCATCACGGGATCCCAGCGCTTTTCGGTCATGAAAAACGTCAGCGAATCGCTGGCCGGCCGCGCCGCGATCGTGAATTTGCACCCATTCATCTTTGCTGAGTGTCAAGACCGGCGCCTTTCTGCCAAGACCTGGGACGCGTATCTCGATGCGCTGCTTGACAAACGCCCCAACAACCCCGCACGAGCGCCAGACTTGGGCGCCTGGCTGCTCAAGGGCTCCTATCCCGCGGTGTGGCGACGGAGGAATCTGACCGCCGATCTTTGGTATCCGTCGTACGTCCAGGCCTATCTCGATCGCGACGTCCGGGGAAACATCCGCGAGGCCAACCTGTACGATTTCCAGCGCTTCCTCAAGCTGCTCGCCGCGCGCACGGCCCAGGAGCTGAACCAGGCTTCCCTTGCCAAAGAGCTGGGCCTAGCCATTCCCACTATTCGTTCTTGGATCTCGCTCCTGGAGGCCAGCTCGATCGTTTTCCTGCTGCCGCCGTTTCATCGCAATTTCGGCAAGCGCCTGATCAAGGCGCCCAAGCTGTACTTCATGGACACCGGTCTGGTCTGCTACCTGGTTGGGTTGCAGTCCGCCCAGCATGTGCTCGATGGCCCGATGGCGGGGGCGCTCTTCGAAACCGCGGTGGTCTCCAACTTCAAGAAGACCCTCGACGCTTACGGTGTGCGCGACTGTCTCTACTACTGGCGCGCAGTGGCCGGGCTGGAAGTCGATCTGCTTGTCGACCGTGGCGGCAAGCTGCTCCCCGTCGAGATCAAGATGTCGTCTACCCTGACGCCCCGTCACGCCGCAGGCCTCCTCGCTTGGCAACGCCTTGCCGGCCAGTCCTCGCCTGGACTCATCATCAGTGCCTCCCGGGAGACCGGCACGATGGGCGCCCAGGTGGTGCGGCGGTACTGGGCCGGGATCTGAAGGGCTCGACGGCGAGGCAGGGAGAGAGTGGAACTATCCCGCTGTCTTCCAGCGGCGCTCTCCTTCTCCGGCGGTACCATCAGGCTGCGGAGGGCATCGAACAGGGCCACGATATGCGTGTCGTGGGTTGCGACTCTGCGCTCAAGCTCGTCCAGCTTGGCCGCCAGCTGGCGATGCGACGCCAGGAATCCCCGCCGGCGTACAAAGGCGCGAACAACCTCGACCCTACGACGACGAGCAGGTCATAGTCGCTATCCGGGCTGGCGCCCTCTCGGGAATCAGGTCAGCTGTCTCTGGAATTCTTGCAGGATTGATTACGAAACAAATAGTTCGCAGAAGCGTAACACAACCACCTACACCAAAAATCATAGCTTGCTTCCGCAAGGGCTCAGACCAACGGAGGCACACCATGTTTGTCTGCAATCGAGAAGTACGAGGTTCAAACCGGATTCCGACAGGCGGTCTTGTGGCTTTCACGCTGCTGGCGCTTTCGGCCTGCAGTGGCGAGCAACCGCCGACCGGCGGTGCAGAGCTCAGCGTGCGCGCGCTCGGCACCCAGGACGTGACCAGTGTTGTGGTCACGGTCAGCGGCTCTGCCTTGCCTGCTCCCAAGACCTTTCCCTTGTCTCCGCGGGGCAGTGCGACTTGGGGGGCGCTTCTTAGTGCGCTGCCTGTGGCAAGCGACTATACCTTCACCGTCAGCGCCCTTGACCTGTCGAACGTCACGGAGTACGCGGGCTCTGCCTCTGGTGTTGCCATCGTGAAGGACCATGTGACCACGGTGATCATCACGGCCCAGCAAACCAAAGCCCCGGTTCCCTTCAAGAATGCCATACCTGTCATTGATTCTGTGGTCATGTCATCGGGCACAATCGCTCCTGGGGGCACGATTACGGCCACGGCAACCGCGCACGATCCGAATCCTGGGGACACCATCACCTTTGCCTGGTCGGCCAGTTCCGAGGCAGGTGTGTTCTCGGCGCCTTCGGCTGCCAGCACCACCTGGACCGCGCCAGCCACTGAGGGAGACCAGACCCTGGTGCTTTTGGTGGCTGACAACCATGGGGCGTCGGCCTCGGTATCCATTGTTATTCACGTGGCCAGCACCGGCGGCGGCCAGGCCGATGTCAACGTGAATTTCAACAACTCGCCAGTGGTGACGGATCTGCTCGCAGCCCCAGGCCACCTCGTGCTCGGCTCGCCCACATCACTGACGGTCACGGCCAGCGATGCGGATGGGGATGCCCTGTCGTACGCATGGACCAGCACCTGCACAAGCGGAGTCTTCTCGAACACGACTGCTCCAGCCACCAGCTTCACGCTCCCGGCTGTCGCGACCGACACGAGCTGCGACCTTGTCGTGACGGTCAGCGATGGCCGCGGTGGCTCGACAACTGGTCAGACCACTCTGCTGGTCGGCCAGCCGGCGGCTGTGGGGGTTCCGGTGATCGCGGACGCTGGCCAGTCTGCCTTTGTGATCTCGTCCGGTGGCAGCGTGACGCTCACGGTTGCGGCGACCGATCCGCAAGCCAGCGCCCTCAGCTTCCACTGGGTATCGGCCGCTGGCGCCTTGTCGAACCAGGTCGACGCCCCCGGTTCGTCGCAAGTTGTGTGGACCACCCCAGCCACGGGGAATGGCACTTTCACCGTGTCGGTGAAGGTGACCAATGCCCTTGGAGTTAGTGTTCGGAACGACTTCACGGTTTCGGTGCCCGGCGCAGACGGCGGCGCCGGTGGAGCCGCCGGAACAGACGGAGGCGGCGGCGCGGGGGGCGCTACGCCTGAAGGTGCGCCCGGCACAGCCTGCACGGTCCCCTCTGACTGCGCCGGCTACAGCTGCACAAACCAAGTGTGCGGCCCGTACGCGACAAGCTGCCTGGCTTTGCGCAATCTGAGCGCCCCGCCCGGCCAGTACACCATCGACACCGATGGTGTCGGGGGCAATCCACCGTTCCTCGCCTACTGTCCCACAGGCAGTCCCTCGTTGGCTCCTGTGGGAATCAGCCAAGCCGAGGTGGGGGCTCCGCCTGCATCCAGGTCGTTTGTGGGCGCGGTGGGGTACGACTTCAACGGCGTCGATTTCAGTGGAACAATGAAGGACGGGGGTTTGCTCAATTGGCTAGGCCAGCCCGTCACCGCTGACCAGGACGTAACCGAACTCGCGGATGGCTCGCTCCTTACGTCGACGGCCTATTCCTGGTGTTGCTATGGAAGCGATACGTGGGTTAGGTACTACACCGTCGGCAACGCGGGCATCGGCGCTTCAGCCCTTCCGTCCCCACAGGGGATCATCGAACTCTTCGACCAAAGAATCCTGGTCGGGGGAAGTGGCATCTATCTCGTCTCCAAGACCGGTTCGTCGCCCGCCCAGATCAATGGATCGAGCGCGTACTATCCGATCCAGTTGGCGTCAGGCAAAATCTTGCTGCCTGCTAACTCGGTCAACGAAATCATTCTGCTTAACCCCGATGGTACCGTGGCTGGAACCGTCAGCGATCCCACCTTCACGGCCACTTCACTCTACACGGCGGTTCAGCTTGCGGACGGCGCCATCGTCATTGGAGGAGGTGGGTTGATCAAGTACTTTGAGCCAGATCTTACCCCGCGGGCATTCGCCTCGGCCCCGAGCGGAATGACGTTGAACCCAGACGGAAGTCTGAGCCGACTGCCAGAGATGTCGGGCACCAGCGGCATGCTGGTGCAGTTGCCAAACGGCCAGATTCTGTTCTCGGATACTGCGTCCACCACCATTGTCCGGCTGAACGCTGATGGCTCCTACGTCGATACCTTTACCTTGCCGAGCAACTATGCCTATCCACGCGGGATGACTGTCGACCATCACGGGCGGCTGCTGGTCCCCGTGGGCAACACGCACCAGGTCCGCGTCGTCACCTTCCCGGGTTGCTCAGACGGCACCAGAGACGGCAGCGAAACTGACGTCGACTGTGGCGGCAGCTGCACGAAGAAATGCGGCACCAATCAAACCTGCAACGTAGATGCAGATTGCGTTTCCGGCAGTTGCTGGAACACGGTTTGCCAATAGCAGTTCCGTGCATCGTTGCCCTCTTGCCGCAGCACGTCCAATACTGGCGCCCTGATCATCGGTTACCAGGAATGTTGAGAGCTGCGTTACAGAAAATGCATGAAGAGTTTACATAACTGTCACACAGGAAACCACACCAGGAAATGTAGGTTGCCTCCGTACACCATCTGACAAAAGGAGGCGCGCCGTGTTTGTTCCCATCCGAGACGTACGAGGTTCCTCCCGGCTCCCGGTGGGAGCCCTTGCTGCCCTTCCAGTTTTTCCGGCTCGCACTCGCGCGCAACACCAAATCAGCAGCGCTGACCAAACGGGGCGTTGTCTTGGCGCTCGGAAGCAAAGGAACAAGGTGGCGGAGGAAATGAAACCATGAACTACCTGAGATTCAACGCCGCCCTGGAAGGCGCAAGACTCATCGCCCGCTACGAGGATGAGAAGACTATCCGGCGCGTGGTGATGACGTTCTGGCGTCCCTTCGAGCTTGAACAAGCCGAGTGGCTGGAGGCGAGGCAACTGCGGACCAAGCTGGTCAACGGCGAGCTGGACGAATTCACTATCCCAATTGGTGCCTATGTAGCCAAGGCGACGTTCATCGGCATGTCGGGCAACGCGAGCGCTGAGGTCTACGGGGTGTCGGCGGCTGCCAAGATGTCGGGAGGCTACGAGCCCGCCCTGTCTCTGACGTTCGAGGCATCCCCGGAAGTCGCCCTGCTGACCTGGTTGGCTGCGAGCGTGAAGGGATACGTCGAGGTCGAGCTGCTGGCCACCCGTGACGCGGTTGTAGGTCTCGGCGCGTCCGTTCTACGGGAACCGTCCATTACCAAGACGTCGGCCATCACGACGCCGACGCGTGAAGATCTGGCACGGATGTGACCGTCCTTCACGGCGACGTCCGTGGCAACGCCAGGGCGGTCAAGAGCGTGGTGCCGCTGACCATTGGTCCCATAGCAGCGGGTAGCGACCTTGGTCAGACGGCACGATCTCGATTGAATTCTTTCCGCGCGCTACTTTGCCGTGGGTTCGGCACGCACCGCTCAGGACCCTCTGCGGCGGTCAGAACGGGGTGGCGCGTCGGTGGGCGTGGCGGCCCACGGCGGGAGGGTTCTCCGCCGCAGGAAAATCCCATTCGAAGGGATTAGGCACCGAGGCCCACGATGGAACGACGAACCACCCTCTCGCCGGTGGCTTCGAAGTCCGCGCGACCAGCAAAGGCATACGTCGCGGATCCGTCGATCCACAGCATGGCCATCCCGTGCACCAGGGACCACGCGCCGAAAGCCAGCTCGTCGATCGGCGTCGCGTCGCCGCCCAGCACAAGGGCCAGGTCCCGCACCACACCGGTGAGGACGGCGTAGGCTCGGTTGGACTCGCGGCGGAACTGGTCCGGCGGATGATAGCCTTTGGGGAAGCCGCGGCCGAACATCACCCGAAAATAGGAAGGATGGTCGGCGGCAAAGCGAAGATAGGCCCTGCCGATCGCAACAAACCGCTCACCTGGCTCGCTCTCAGCCCAAGCTGCTTGCTCGAGCGCGGCGGCAAACAGGCGAAAGCCTTCGGTTGCAACCTCGGCCAGCAGCGCCTCACGATCTGCAAAGTGGTGCCCTGGCGCCGCGTGTGAAACGCCAAGCCGCCTGGCCAGTGCGCGCGTGGTCACTGCGGCCAAGCCCTGCTCGTCGATGACCTTCAGGGCTTCGGCAATGAGGGCTTGCTTGAGATCGCCGTGGTGGTAGTGGCCCGGGCGCTTGCGTCGGGGAGATCGTGACATATTTGTGAGCATAGCTTTCGATCTTGACAGTGACAAGACAGGAACGTAGCCTCAATCTTGTCATCGTCAAGATTACGGGAGGTGACGACCATGCGAATCGCCATTTTCGACGGAGACCCGCGAGTGCCCGGCAGCCTGCTCGACCGAGATCTCATCGCATTCACCGAGCAGGCGGTAGCGCGCGGCGACCGCTGCGAACGCCTGCGACTGGCCGACCTCAAGCTGCACCAATGCGTCGGCTGCTTCGATTGCTGGGTGAAAACCCCCGGCCGCTGCCGCCTGCGGGACGATGGCGGCACCTCGTCGCGGCGCTCGCGCGCGCCGACTTGGTCGTATTCGCCGCTCCCATGCGCATGGGTTTTGTCGCCTCTCTGCTCAAGCGGGCCAACGATCGCGTCATTCCGATCCTGCTCCCCTACATCGACGTGATGCGCGGCGAGTGCCACCACCTCTTGCGCTACCATGCGCTCGATGTCGCCCTTGTCGTCGAGCGAGGCGATGCCACGGCCGAGGAACTGGCCGCCACCGAGCGGATCTACAAGCGTCTGGCCAAGAACATGTCGGGGAAGTTTGCCTGGTTCAAGGTCGTCGATGCGCCTCGCGCCGAAGATCTCGCCAGCACGAGCAACAGCCGAAAGGAGCAAAGCCATGCACTGGGCGCTCATTAACGGATCGCCGCGCGGCAAACGCGGCAACACGGTCATTCTGCTAGGTCATCTCGCCCGAGGGCTGGCCGAGACCGGCCACTCGACCGAGGTCGTCCACCTGTCCCTGCCGCGCGGCCAGGCCACGGCCAAAGAGCAGTTTCGCCGGGCCGAGCGCATCGTGCTCGCCTTCCCTCTCTACACCGACGCCATGCCCGGCCAGGTCATGGAGCTTGTCGAGGCGCTGGAGGAATTCTGCGGACGAGCGGAGAATCCGCCGATCGCGTTTCTGGTGCAATCCGGCTTTCCCGAGGCGGGGCAGTGCCGCGCCGTCGAGCATTGGCTCGAGCTTTTCGCCAAGCGGCTCGGCGCACGGCATCTCGGCACCATCGTCAAGGGTGGCGTCGAGGGTATTCAGGCGATGCCACGATGGATGACTCGCCGGCTTTTCCGACGGGTCGAGGCGCTCGGGCGCAGCCTCGGCTCGACTGGCCGCTTCGACCCGAAGGCGCTGCGAAAGCTCGCCGGACCCGACTTTACGAGTCGTTGGAGGATCCCGCTTCTCAAGCTCGGGATGCGGATTGGGGCGACGCCTTACTGGAACCGGCTTCTCAAGGGCAACGGCGCCTTCGCTCGACGCTTCGATCGGCCGTTTGAAAGCACCGTCGACAGCGACCGCTCGGCGTTGCAATGGAAGCAACCGGCTTCTTGAGCTTCGGCAGCGTAATCGCCGACGTGATTTTCTTCGGGGGTCACGACAACGCCACTATCGTTGGCCCCAGGTTGGCCTTCTAGCCACGGTTTGACGCTTCCCGATCCGCTAACCAACACCACTTCTGTGCCGACGTGGAAGAATCTATGCTCCCATCTTCCGGCCGTGTGTCCCCTTTCGCGCGACTGTGGTCTTGCTGCTTCTGGCTGTCACGACGGACGGTTGTCACGCAGTTTTCACGCTCGTAGCACAGATTGTGCGAAACCGTCGCGTCGCTCGGGCTAGCGAGGGCGCAGTATGCGCGCGTGGTAAACTCGCCCCTCAGGACCACCAGTCGTTGGGACCTGCGGGGCAACTGCCACGAAGGAGGAGGACCATGCGAAAAGTCAGAAGGATAGTCACGTTTGTCTGTTTGGGAGCCGCAGGCCTAGCCGGCACGGCACGCGCCCAGCAGGCGTTTCCCCGCTATGACCACGTCTTCATTCACATGATGGAGAACAAGGGCTTCGACGAACTCATCGGCAACAGCAACGCGCCCACTATCAACTATCTCGCGAACAAGTACGGTTTGGCCACCCAGTATGCGAGCGTGGGCGACCCCAGTGCGCCGAACTACGTGGCCATCTTGGCCGGAAACTCCTTCGGCATCGACAGTAATGCCCCTTACTGGAGCCACCCAATTGACAAACCGTGCGTGCTCAACCAGATCACCGCCGCTGGCCTGCAGTGGAGGGCCTACGTCCAGTCCATGCCGTACCCGGGATTTCTGGGCTACGGCTATCCCAACCGCTGGCTCGGCGTGCCTGACATCGATCCGCTTTACGCCAGCAAGCACAACGGCATTCAGTATTTCAACCGCATCCGCAACAATCCGCAGGAGCTGAAGAAGATGGGTCCCCTGACGCCGTTCTTTACCGACGTGACCGCGAATCCGCCGAACTTCGGTTGGATCGCTCCCGACATGTGCCACGACATGCACGGCGCTCCGGTCTATTGCACCGATTCCGGTGATGACGGTGACCCATCCGATGTGAAGCTGGTCACGCGTGCCGACCGGCTGGTCAGGCAGACGGTCAGCGCCATTACCAGCGCGCCTTTTTGGGCCAAGGGCAACAATGCCATCGTCATTCTGACCGAGCAGGGCGCCGACGGCGATACCACCGGCTGCTGCGACGCCATACCAGGAACCGGCCGCGTGCCGGTGATCGTCATAACCAGTCACGGCCCGCGTGGGCTCAAGGATGCGACGCCGTACAACCACTATTCGCTGTCCAGCTCGATCCAGAAGGCGTTCGGCCTTTCCTGTCTCGAATACACCTGCGACACGGCCAATGTGCCGGCCATGGCTCCATTGTTCACGATCACGGGCTCGAAGGCGGAGAAGGAGTAATAACATGAAGACCAAGATTCAACTGGCGTTGCTGTTGCTTACCGGCACCATGGGCGCTTTGGCCCTGTTCCCGTCGAGCGCTCGACCTGACCCGAGCAACAGTGCGTGGCAAGTCTTCCCCAGTCCGAACGTCGGTTCGCAGGATAACGTGCTGATCGCGGTAGCGGGCAGCAGTCGATCCGATGTGTGGGCCGTCGGACAGTACGTGCCCGACAATGGAACGAACCATACCAACACGCTCGCGCTTCACTACAACGGGTCGGCGTGGTCCGTGGTGCCGAGCCCCAGCGCTCCAGACACCGCAACCGCATTCCTGAGCGTGACCGCTGCCTATTCGCGCGCGTGGGCCGTCGGCTACGGCTTGCCGACCTTCTTCGCCCAGAGCCTGATCGCCGCCTGGGACGGAAGCCACTGGACGCTGGTGCCTCATCCGCAACCGGGCATGTCCGACATGCTGTTTGCCGTCGAGGCTGTTTCCGATCGTGATGTCTGGGCGGCCGGTTGGCGGCGCACCGACGATACGGTCTTCCACACCTTGGTGGAGCACTTCGACGGTACCAAGTGGACGGCGGTTCCAACCCCGGATCCGGGTGCGCTCGGCAACCAACTGTACGGACTACACGCGATTGCGAGCAACGACATTTGGGCCGTGGGGCAGAAGCTGACTGGCACCGGCCCCGACTCCTCTCTGGTTCTGCACTGGAATGGATCGTCGTGGACCGAGGTCAACGTGGCGCCGATGGCCAAGGCCGGGACCGAGCTGCTTTCGGTCGCCGGACACTGGGCGGGCGGGCTGCTCGCGGTGGGCGAGAGCCAGGACTACGTCCAGAGCTCGCGCACCTTCGCCGTGCGGGCCGGAAGTTTCCACTGGGGCATCGTCCCGTCCGGCAACGTCGGCACCGGCGAGAACCACCTGGTGAGCGTCGCGGTTAACGAGGCTGGCAACGCGTGGGCGGTTGGCCACAGCGCCGATGCCGAGGACAAGAACGGCCTGACCCTCATAGAGCGTTTCGATGGATCATCATGGACCGTGGTGCCGAGCCCGAACGGCACCACGGACGGGAACAACTTTCTCGGCGGTATCGCGGTCGTGGGCGGGGAGCTGTGGGCAGTCGGTACGTTCGACGGCCCCGACGCGGCGCAGACCCTGATTCTGCACAGCAGCCGCTAGCGGCCCTTCAGTCGGCCACCGTTCGCAAGAGCGGTGGCCATCGAACAAATGTGGACGAGGCGCAGTGGGGAGAAGATCGGGCTTGTTTCCCCGTTTGGTCCATTACCCCCTTTTCTTGTGCCCGGACTACGTCCGCCGGGACCCGGAACGCGAGACCTTGCACCAGCTCGTGCGCGAGCACCTGTGCACCTTCCACGCCGCCATGCAGCACGGCTTCAGCGGCGCGAGCTTGCCCGGATTCGTGCGCGAAGACCTTCAGGGTACCCCGCGTCTTGGACGTCGAGGATTGAGCGGCGAAACAGAGCGAACCACAGGATCAGGGGCAACGCATAGGCCGTGCCGAGCGGTGTCACGAGACTCCGATTGACGAGCACCAGAAGCACATCGGACAGGTGGGCGTGGGCAGCGTCGACGATCGAGCGTTCCAGGTAAACGAACTGAAGAGTCCCCCGAAGCTGAAACAGCATGGTACCAATGAGCAGCTTCAGGAACACCCGCTTGCCTCCCCATGTCCATTTGCCCGCGAGGGTCAGAGCGCAGAAGACGGCGATTGGCAGGTAGAAGGTCTGATGAACATCGATGTCGAATTGTGCGACCACCGACTGGGTGGATTGGTTCCAAACCGCGGCAATCACGTGCCAATCCAGTCCCGATCGCGGATTGGGCACCAGCCGCCCGAAGTAGGGAGTGTCGGCAGAAGACAGAACCAGGCGGTTGGCAACGCCGCATATGAGGGATCGATAGCCGCGGCCGACAGGGGCAAATGGCCAAGCCAGAAGTGCAAGCAGCGAAAAGAACAGGACCGCAAAACGAAAGAGCCTGCCTCTGCCTGCCGCTAGCATGATGTCGCGCGCGCCGAGGCCGAATTCTTGCGAAGCCGTGGTCCTGCTCGAAGGGTGGCAATCAGGAAGAGCGCCAGAGCGCAGGCGACCAAGAACAGTGGCGCCAGAGTCTCGTGTGTTCGATTGAACCAAGCGGGGGCATTAGACCCTAGCCAGTAGAGCACGCACAGGCGGATGACGTTGACAAGCGTGAGGGATAGGACGGAAACCAGCACACTAGCGGCGCGTCTGCCAAGCGGCATCGGAAAGCCAGCGAGAGCCGCCGCGAGAAGAATGTTCACCTCCATAGCGTCGCAAGTCTGGACGATCCTCATGGAAAAGAACCGGCCATCGATCCGACTACCGCTGACCACGACGTACGGGTCAAGGGCCGAGATGACGGTGCCGACGATCTTGGCGTACGTCGAGAGGTAAGTCTGAATGCCCGCGGCCATGGCGCTGTTCTCGGCGTAGGGATAGCAATAGACGACAAACAGCGGTGCCGCGATGGCTGCGACAATCAACGGGTAGCGAAAGCCAAGAAGCGGGGACCTCGGGCGACCGCTGGGAAGCCCGATAGGAGACTTTTGCCTTCCGCTCGTCTTTCGCACAGCCATGCCAATTCCCCCATTGGCTCGGGTAGCCGTCTGCAAGTTCAGAGATCACTGTCTAGCATTCAGCCGCCTGGGCGTCCAGCGCTCCCGCCGCAGCATCAGCTCCAATAGGTCATGGCATCCTTCTCCCGGTTCAGGGAACACCAGGGGGAGGTCCGCTGCCGCCCGCGGATTTCCCTATTGCCCGCCAACCGATTGCATCACAACCCGAAAACCGATGTTGTCAGAATGATCCTCCTCGTCCAGGCCGGCACGTGCCGAGGCATGGGTGAACCTTTCGGCATTTCGGAATCCACCGCCCCGATAGACGTGCGAGGATATGTCTGGTCCTGACCACGCCGTGCCATTGCCCGGGGCGTCCTGGTGGCTGTCGTGATAGAGGTCCTGGCACCACTCCCAAACATTGCCGTGCATGTCGTAGAGGCCCCAGGCATTGGGCCTTTTCTGCCCGACCTGGTGGGAGTAGTTCTCCCCGACCCGACTCGCGTTCTCGTCGAACCACGCGTAGTTGGCGAGTTGCGCCTTGTCAGCACCGAAGCTGTACGCCCCCGTGGCGCCGGCCCGGCACGCATATTCCCATTCCGCCTCGGACGGGAGGCGGTATCCGTGGCCTGGATCCATTTCATTCAGCTTTCTCAGAAACTGCTGCGCAGCGGGCCATGAGACGTGAACGGCGGGATAATTGTCCCCCTCGCGCACATTGGGCGCATTGGACCAAGGACTCGTACCCATCACGGCCTTCCATTCTCCCTGAGTGAGCTCCGTCCTCTGCATCCAAAACCGGGCCGCCAATGTCACGCGGTGCACGGGTCGCTCGTCCGCCATTTCAGGATTGCCCATTCGATAGCTCCCCGCCGGAATTTCAACGAAGGTCATTCCAAGTGGATTGACCACCGAAGCCGAACGGACTGGTGGACGCGCGCAAGACCATCCGCCCGCAACGGCCGCTAGCAACAGTGTCGCGCAGACTAAGAATCCACGTCGCCTCGATCCGTTCCAGGAGAAACCAGAACACGTACCATCCCCTGCGAAGCGATAGGCGAGCCGGTCGTGATCGGCAGGATGTCGATGCCCCATCGGTGGCTACCCGCGCTTTCTCTCCTTGTGAGCCAATATGCTGCCAACGACGGCGAGCAGCCCGCCGAGCAACCATAGGGCATGGGGGGGTATGGGAACAGAAACCTCAGGAGCCGGCGTTGGGGCAACTGTAATCTGCAGCGACGTCGTCGTGACCTCATTCTGCGCATCGCGCACCGCAACCGTGATCGGATAGGTGCCTTCAGCGCTCGGCGCCGTCCACGTGGTCGACTGGGCAGTGGGTCTCGCAAGGGTTCCAGTGCCGGCGGTCCATGCAAACGTCAGGGTATCGTTCGGGTCAGGATCATGTGCGGTCACTTTGAGACTGACCACCCCTCCCGGAGCAACCGTGCTGGCGGAGGACTGGGCCACGTCGATGACTGGCACCGAGTCGTTCCACTGCACACTGGGCGAGGTCTGCTGCGCCACAATGACGACCGATTGGGTTTCGCCGGGCGTGATGGTCACGTCAGCGGTTTCGCCGCGATACTTCTCGGCTCCATTGGCATCCATGGCCGCAAGTGCGAACGTTCGACCTGTGCCGGCGGGTATGCCGTCAATGGTCACCTGCCATCCATTCGACCAGGCCAAGGTCGCAGTGATGGGAACCGTCATGTCCGCAGCCGTGATTGACAGGGTCGCGCGCGCGACGTCGCGAGCACTTAGCGCCGAAACCACGACTGTGGCCGAGCCGGAACGGCGCGCTGCCGTGTCGCCACCGGACTCGTTGCAGCCAGCAGTGAGAAGGGCCACAAAGATTGACGTGAAAACCGAAACCTCCAACCCAGAGAAGCGAGGAACAGAAACTTCCTTTGGCGCAGGCTTCATGGGGCTACTCCCTTCCGATTCCGTTCGCGTCTGTTATCTCCCGTTACCGTCAGAACTTGCACGTGACGAAACGCCGCCCGCCAACAGAGGCAGGCGGCGTTCCGAATCGCGTTTCGTCTAGGCGAAGCCTCTACTAGCCTCAGAATGCCGCGACGGCGAAGTCGCTGCTGTGATTGATGATGGCCCACGCAGTGTGCGAGCCCGTGTCGACGCCCCAGTCGCCGAGGCCGTAGCCGGCGCCGGACGCCCACCCACTCTTGTGGAAGCTTCCGCCGCCGCCGTGGTTCTTGCTCACCGCGTTGACCCAGGTGCCGCTCGCATCCTTGGTAGCAATACCGAAGTTGCCGAGTCCGGCCACACCAGCCGGGATTGCCTGATTGTAGTTCATCGACAGCACGTAGGTGTCGGTCTGGTCACTCCCGAGCGTACTCACAGTCATCCACAGGCTCAGGATGTCGCTTGAGGTCGAGCAATCGCCGGCAGTCCAACCCGTGTCCACGGTCTTGACCGGGTTGCGGCCGCCACCTTCGACGTTCGTATTGGCGTTCGTTCCAGAAAGGATGCTTGCAGTCGTTGAGGCGGAAGGAGAGGAGTCAGTCACCACGGTGTAGCTCTGGGCCTGGGGCACGACGAACTGCTTGCCGTTCAGGCCATAACCGTAGGTCTCGCGCTTGGTGAAGTTGAGCTGAGGCGTTGTGTAGATCAGGTTTTCGCCACTGACCAGCGTGGGATTGACCTCTGCCGAGTAGAAGTCCACCGTCGCCTTGACGCCGTCGATTGTGACAATATAGTAGCCGACTGTGCTGAGCTCCTGGGCAATCGGCGTCTCGCGCGTGTGGCCGAAGCCTGGGGGCGTTGTAGTGGGCAGAGGCAGGTCGTAGTGGACGTCGTTCGATGGGTTCGCGGGAATGTAGAACTTCGAGCTGTCCGACGCGCAGATGATGTCCTGCACGCTGGCCGTGGTCCCGTCCGTGGTCGTCACGATGGCGCGGTTATGCATGTGGTCGTGGCCGCCCATGTAGTAGCGAACGCCATTGGTGTGGAGGCTGGTGATAAATGTGTCTTGGCTCGCAGGGTCCTTGCTCGGATCGGAGCCGAAGAGCGTGTCCACGTGGTTTTCGGTGATGATCCCCTTGTGACCGAAAACGAAAGCATGGCTGGTGGCAGGCTTGCTGCTGAGTACGGCCTGGATCCAAGGCAGTTGCGGCGCGATCTGGTAGTTGCCGCTGGCCGATGTGCCATTCGCCATCATGAATTGGTCGAGCAGGACGAAGCGCGCATTGCCGTAGGCATTGCCGTAGTCGAAGGAGTACGATAGGCCATCCCACGCGGTGACGGTAGCCCCGAGAACTGATGAAGGCTTGCTGAAATTGGAGCCCAGGGCGAAGGGCAACCCGATGACCGCCACTGGGTTGGTGTTCAAGTCATCCAGATCGGTCAAGGTTGGGAAAACCACATTGGCAGGGGAGTTGTTGTTCGACCCGGTCAGGGTTTGCGGGAAGATGCGAATGAACTCCGCAGCCGCAACGGCAGTGGGTTCATGATTGCCGCGCAACGGGAAGAACCCGATCTGCGCATTGTAGAGAGCCTGAACGAACTTCGCCCGGGTATCGAGGGCGAGGTTGCTGCCGTTGTCAGTAATGTCACCCACCGCGACCACAAACTTCACCTGCTTGGCAATGAACTCCGCGTTCAGCTTGTTGATGATGTCGACGGCGACGGAGTTCGGGTTCTTGCCGTCGTCGGTACTAATCCACTGTGTATCGGCCATAACGCCAAATGACCAGGGGGACGAGGCTGCCGGGGTGCCACCGAAACAGCTCGACGGCTTGATGGTGAAGGTCTTGGTCGCCGTAGCGCCTGTACCGTTGCCGACGGTCGCGGTGACCAGCCAGCTCGCCGGGGGCGTGCCTGTCGGCGGGGTCCAGGCGACTTGGCTCGTGTTCGCGGTGGTGTTCGGGTTGCCAAGGTTGCCTCCGCTCGGCAACCAAGTGAAGGTCAGCGGCAGGGACTTTGGGTCGGTCGCGTTGACAATCAAGGTGACCGTATCGGTCGGACCGACGAGCTGGCCGGACTGCACTGTCTCTCCGATGGTCGGCGCAACAGCGGTCGTGGGCTGTCCCACCGGCAGCGTCAAGGTGGCCGTCGTGCTCCCGCCGCGGTTGTCAGCAACCACGACCGAGAACATGCACGAGGTGTCCGTCGCGGTGCTGGGAAGTGTGAAGCCAGGTGTGGCGATCTGCCCGTTGTCAAACCAACTGGCGTCGCACGGGCCGGTGGTGCAGGTGCACGTCCATGCGTACGAGATGGGGTCGTTGTCCGCGTCGCTCGCAAGGGCGGTAAGGAGCGTCTTCGCCCCTTTTACCAGATAGTTCGGTGTGCCGGTGACGTTCGTGACCACGGGCCAGGTATTGAGGGTCGCGGTAATATTGGCCGAACCTGTACCGCCGTCGGCGACAACCGTGACGCCGATTTGGGCCGATACAGTCGCCAAGCTCGGGTCGGACACGGTCAGTGTGAGGACGTAACTCCCTGGCGCGGGTGGTGCGGTCCAGTTCGTGAGGTTGCTGGATGGAGCGGAGAAAAGGCCGCCATTGGCCGTCCAGACGTAGGTGAGCGGATCGTTATTGGGATCGTGGGCGCTTGCGGCCAGCGCAACCATACCCCCTGGAACAACGTTGATCGACGACACCAGGATCGAATCAATGACTGGCGGGGCGTTGCCGAACACAGGCGGTGCGGCAGCTTGTTGGCCTGTGATCACGACCTCGGCGACTTGATTCGCCGTGACCGCGACCGAGCTGGCGGTGCCCGAATAGAGCGTGGTGCCGGTGCTGTTCTTTGCCGCCATCGAGAAGGTATAGCCCGTGCCGGCCGGCATTCCGGTGACCGCGCCCGTCCAGGCACCGTTCGCACCTTTGGCGAGGTTGACGGTGGAGGTTGGAAGGCCGCCCGGACCGCCCGTGATCGTGATGGTGACAGTCGTGACATCTCCCGCGGAGAGTCCCAAGACCAGGACCTCGACCGGGGCGCCGTTGTCTTGCTGGCCAGAGCCTCTCTGGCCACTGCAACCCACAAAAGCTGATGTGGACAGCAGGGCGGCACAAATTGCCATGACGCGCGCCAGTGGCGCACGCTGCATTCTACGATGGTTCATGATTGAAACTCCTTCCTTGCTTGCGATCCAGTGTCAGAGAGACCGCACCCGCCCGCATTGATAGACAGGGCAGGCGGATGCACCACTAACAATTCGAAGTCATCCCATGAACCGCTCATGGGATGCGGCATCGACGGCAGTGAGCCTAGCATCGCGCGGACGATCGCTAGTTGACGAGTTCGCGACATTCACGCGACTGTCGCGCCACACTTTCGCAACGGAGCGGAAGGGCTGGCGCTCAAGGTACTTGGAGCTTGAGGGAAGGTCCTCCGCCCCCGCCCTCTTCGCCGAACCCCGGGACATCCCGCACGATGCCCTCCGGGCCCATGATCAAGCGCGTCCAGGTGTTCAGGGCGCTACTCGCTCTCGCCACGCCGCTCGTTCGGATAGGCACGGTTTCCCATGATGCCACGCCAAAGCGCGCGGTTGAATCGGGGAGCATCGAGCGCGTCCTCGCGGTCGAAGTTCTGCCCCCGCATCACTCGCTCCCAATAGGCTGCGCCATGGGCGCGCTGCCGGTGGAGCATGGCCACCGAGATTGGATGCGCAATGCCGTTCATCGCGGTGGCGACAGGGACAGGCAGTGCCGTCGCGCGCAGGATCGCGGGTACTTTGGCCGAGAAGGCGAAGGCTGCGGGGGAGATTCCCGGGTCGAACACGTCCGCCATGGGTGCCGCCAGTGCGTCGTTGAGACCGAGTGGTCCGAGCCCCAAGATTTCCTCGATGGTCTTCACCATGGAGACAGTGTTGTAGGGTGTCGAGACCACGACCCCCTGCTTGACATAGGGGCCGAGAACCAGGGCAATGCTGCGATGGGCGCTAACGTGATCGGGCCCATCCTGGGCATCGTCCTCGATGACGAAGATCAGGGTGTTGTGGCGGTATCGACTGTGTGCGACCTTCTCGATGAGCTGCCCAACTGCGTAGTCGTTGTCTGCCATCTGCCGTTCGGGGGTGTTCACGCCATCGATGGCATCGGCAAAACTGCCAAAGTGGTCATGCGGGAAGCGGACCATCTCCAGCGCGGGAAGGTCGCCGTCAACGGCGAACTGGTCAAACTCGCGCTCCCATTCCTTGAAACGCCAGTAGTCGGGGTACTTGTTGTCATACCCGCGGAAGTAGAGATCCGACGTCGTCTGCAGGGCCGCCTTGGCTGGATAGAATTGCCGCGCGCCTGCGCTGAAGGGGTGCCGCTCGAGCGGAATGAACAGTGGATGCGTCACAGGGACCGAGGAACGCACGAGGTCACCAAAGCAGCCGTAGTTGCGGATGGTAAGCCCCTTGCGCAAGGCCGCGTCCCACAGGTACGAGGCGCCCGCGGCCTCACCGTCGGGAGGATCGCCAGCCGCAATGTCGGACGTGCCCGGCAACAAATCTGGATCTACGGGCGTTGCCGGATCCAGCGTCAAGCGCTCTGCCAACGTCGCGAGGCCAATATTGATATTGCGGTTGGTCCCTTCCCAGTCGTAGTTGAGGCCACGCCCAGCGTAGTTCACCGGCTGTGTCTTCTCGACCGAGTCGGTGGTCCGGGCCGAGACGGTCCAGTTCCATCCCACACCGCTGGTTTCCCCTGCATCTTGGAAGGCATCCAGGGTGACGAATTGGCTGGCGACTGCATGATGGTTGGGGGTCGTGGCTTCCGGGAAGAGGGTCAGAAGCGGGTCGCCGTTGCCGCGCGGCAGGTCGCCCAGCACCTGATCGTAGGTTCGGTTCTCCTTGATGATGTAAATGACGTGCTTGATGCGCGAACGCAGGAACGCCATCAGGTGCTCATGCTCGGCTGTGCCGCCCGCGCTTGGGAAGTGATTGTTCGCTGCCACTTGAAGGGTCAGCTCCCCCAGCACAGGCCCGGCGGGAACGGGCGCGGAGAAAAGACCAGCCTTCTCGAGCTGCCAAACATAGTCATTGCCATTCCAGCACGAGTCGTAGCGGGTGGTGCTGGCAACGTCCAGGCACCCCGGGCCGGGATTGCTCTTGCCATTCACCACGAAGAAGCGACGGCCGTCTTTGCTAAGAGTCACCGACTCCGGATACCAGCCCGTGGGGATCAGCCCCGCCACCTGGCTCGACCGTTCGAAACTGTCACCGTCGTCTTCGCGGCCGAGGTCCGACCCCCGCTGTGCTGCGTGCCGGGCGAGCTGCACGATCGCGACGGCGTTGATGCCTCCGTTGGTGACGTAGAGAATCTGGCCGTCCGGCGATAGCGCGAGACTGTTGGGATTCGCGCCTTTGAAACCGCGCGGATTCGGGAGAAGGGAGTGCGGCGCCGTGACCTGGAATTCTTCGACGACGCGATCCAGTCGAGTGTCCACCACCGAGACAGTATCCGCGCCGCCATTCGCAACGTAAAGCCGAGTTCCGTCGTGGGCAAGCAGCATCTTGTTGGGCTGCGCTCCCACTGCGATACGCCCACGCACGCCGCCAGTCGAGAGATCCAGAACCACAACCTCGCGATCGCGCTGGCTGGAGATGTAGGCGTTCGTTCCCTTGATCTCGATCCAGTAGGGGTACTCGCCGCCCGCCTGACCTGCCTGTGCCGCGTTGATCTTTCCCGGTCTCAGGTCGACCTCGGTGACAGCTCTTGTCGTGAGATCCACAATGCTGACCGAGTCGTTCTCGTAGTTCGCCACCACCGCGCGCTTCCCCTCACCGTCCACACCGACGCCCGCAGCGGTAGCGGGAACCGCAAGACCGAGGCCAGCACTGTGCCCGAGCGGAATCGCAGGCTCAGTTTCGGCAAACGAGCTTCCGGTAAGATGGAAGACATGGAGGTTATCATCGACACCGCCGCTGACATAGAAGGCATCGCCACGAGGGTTCCACGCCAGGCCGACGAAGGTGTTCGGGATCTGCAACACTTGACGTTTTACCGGTGGCGCCCGGGTAACGTCGAAGACAAATACATACTCGCTCGACAGACCAGGAACGAAGTTGCCGCTGTCGTCCGAAGCCGTGATCGCGTTGTAGCCACTGGTCAACACCAACAGGGTCTTTCCGTCCGGACTAAGCACCGTGGTAACCGCGTGGTCGACCACAAAGGCGGGTAGCGACGGCAGATCGGGGTTCAGCCGCTGGAACACAACGCCCGGCGTAGCCTCGGGAGTGATGCGGGCTCCTGTGGGCAGCAGCTCGCCCTCGAGCAGCGGCCGAGGGTCAAGCGCCGCCCTCGGCACGGGAGCCTTTGTCGCCGCGACCGGCGGGGTGGCACGCTCTGGCGTGGTCCGTTGGTCACAGGCACCTGAAAGAATTGATGTTCCCAACGCGAGCAGCGAGACTCTGGCACTGGCACGCATGTCTTCTCTCCCTTCAGTTTCTCAATTGCGCAATGGCGAAGATGGGCCCTGAGGTCAGAAGGAAGCCCCCATGCCGCCCAGGACCAATACCCCGGCGCGCAGTCGGTCCACTTTCTGTCCACTGACCCCCGCTTCGGTCGCTAGGGCAAACCTACCAACGGTGTAGGCAAGCAACGGTCCCGCGTTGAATTCGAGGGTTGGGTTGGAATGCTGTGCCCGATGCGGGTCGCTCGAACTCAGCAACGTCCGCACCCGGTTGTCTAGCGCCACGTGCAGGCCGCGACCAAGGTCGTGCACGCCAACCAACCGGATCTCACCTTCGTGGTCATCCCCTTCACCATCCTGCGCGTAGGCGAGATTGGCGATGGCCATGTCCGCCCCCCAGCGCCGGCTCATCATCGCAGAGCACTCCAGCATCCCACCCTCGTTGGTGAAGCGATCTTGCCGGTAGACGAAAGCAAGCCCCGCGTTCACGCCATGGCGCCCCTGATCGAGAATCAAGACCCGCGCGCCACCCTGGGCTCGCAGGCTTCCCGTTCCTGGCTGCGGCGTTGACCCGAAACCAGCCACCAGACTGACTCGCGGTACGATCCACGCCTCCGCCGTAGCGTTGAAAACCGGCATGCTGCTGGCGCTGTTGTATCCCGCCCAGCCGGTCCCGACAGCACTCGTGCCCGCGTCCATCTCGACGCTGAGTCCCCCAGGCAGAAAATGCTGTGAACGACCCTGAAGCTTCGCTTGGACGTTGTCGTCCAACACATCGATGTTCTGCTCCGCCGGGCCCTGTGCCTGGGCAATCGCTGCGCGCAACCCAAATGCCGTGAAGCCAGCCAGAACTGTTGAAACCCAACGCACGTGGCGTCCTGACTTTTGAGAATCCAGTTGCATCGCGTGTCCTTTTCTGGGCAGCGGCGCCCGCATGATGTCGCCTGAGCGGATCCGTTTACCCCCGAAGGGGGGCGCGAGCCGTGACAGTTTCCTTTACTTTGGGTGACGATTTTGATATCGCCCATACACATCGTCGTTCCAGCGCAAAGCATAGCGGCAGGAACCTCCGTCACGGTGTACGCGGTTTCCCGTGATGCGAGTGATGTCTTCATAGCGAACGCGACTTGGTCGCTAGTTTCAGTGACCGGAGGAGTCGTCCCGGCCGATCTGGTCCCGGCTGCCGACAGCAAGAGTGCTACCTTTGCCCCTCGCAGCCCGGGGTCTGCCATTGTTCGCGCTGTTGCCGGTGCGCCTGCCTCAGTCGATTCAGGTGTGGGGTCCACCCCAGCTTCCCCGCCAGATTCAGCCTCGCTGATCAAACGCGGCCTGCCGGGCACTGCCTTCTCGCACCCGCGCCAGGCGGGCGGCTGCCTCCTCGGACCTCACCGTGCCGAAACTCGTGACATCAACACGCCAATTCAGCGTCGCTGTGAGGGCATAGGCAAGCGCCAGCAGCCCCGCGAGCGCTGGCACGGCACGCACCGCGAGGCTGCGGTGGAAGCCTTCGCCGGTCATGCCCTTGACCGGAGCCTGCCGCCAGGCCCCGTCCATTACGTCGGCCCCGGAGACGGAGATCTCGTCTGGCGCAGCCAGCGGACACCGACGAGCACGATCACCACCCCGAGCGCGAGGTAGAGCGCCTGCAACGGAGGTTCGTTGCTGTAGCCCACGATAGCGATCTCGACGGCGACCCAGACGATCAAGGCCCCGCCGGTCGCGCAGGCGAGGAGCGGGGCCAGGCGATGGCGCCGCCAGGTCAGGACCGCAGCGGCGAGTGGTCCGAGGCCGTACTTCACGCCCACAAGAAGGTACACCACGCTGGAGCCGGCCACGGCCTCGGTATTGGTTGTTCTTGGCCGTCCTGCTGCTGGGCTATGCGCTGCTGACCCAGCTGGTAAAGTCCTGGTTCATTCGCAGGTTTGGCGATTGATGGTTCCTCCCGCCCCTTCACTGAGGGGCACGCCCTATGGCTCCTTCAACTTCCGGTAGAGGCTCTGCAAGACGGTGGCGTAGGCTTCCTTCACGGTTGGCTCCAGGGCAGCCAGCGGCTTGACCGGGACCAGGTCCATCACTTCGTGCGGAGGCATGCCTGCGTCGCTCATAGTACGTGCGGCTCCCTGGGCCATTGCGAGGACTGCGGCCTGTGCTGCGGCCGGTGTCAACCCGCACTGCTCGGCCAAATCTATGAGTTGGTAAAGCTGATACCAGAGATAGGTCGGACCCATGGCCGAGACAATGGTGTGGGCCTCCAGCGTCTCCTCGGAGACCACAGGACAAGCGCCCCAGATCTCGAACAGCCGCGTGATCTCGTCGCGCCCATCCTGGTCCAGCCCAGCGCCGAAGCAGATGGGGTTGTACCCCGCGTTCACGATGGACGGCGCGTTGGGGATGGATCGGGCCAGGCGGCCGAAGCTGCCCAGGGCCAAAGAGAGCCTAGCCATCGACCACTTGGGGGCCAACGAGATAACGATGGCCCCCGGCCGGAGGGCGCCCTTAATCGCGTCCAAGGCAGCCGGAAGGGCCGGCGGATGCAACGCAAGGAGCACCAGATCCTGTGCCGCTGGCTGCCTGCTTTCAGCGGTCACCGTGAGCGCGCTTCCAAACTGCGCCTTCAGTTCGGCGAGAACTGTGCTGTCGGTATCGCTGACGACGATTCGTTCGGGGAGTCGTCCTGCTCGTTTACAACCCCCGAGCAGAATTCGAGCGATGCGCCCACCTCCAATGAATCCAAGTGACTTCCCTGTCATGACGAGTGCCTTTCCATTCTCGTGCTGGTCGAGGGTCTATGATGCATAGGCAAATCGATGCTGGTGTTTGAGCGTCCAGAAACCCTTCCGGTCCGCATCTGGGCGACCTGAAGCGGGTCCGCCCAGTACGCCGAGGCGGTTTTGCCGGCGTTTCGGGGCGGTTCCGGCAGCTGATGACGCCGTATCAAGCACGCGTGACAGTCTACTCCATCATGATCCGGTTGACGTCCCATCCGTTCAGCCAGCGTCCGGCGTCCCCAGATTCGGACGGAGGAGCGCGGGATGGGGTTTGGGTGCCTTGCCCGCTGGGCTACGACGTCATGGTCTACGCGCTGTTCGTCACATCCTTTCGCAGCACGTGCCTCGCTCGGTCCTGCCAAACTGTCGGAGTATTGCGGTTGTAGCGTGCCACCTTCTCGGAGGAATTTCGTAACCCCGCGAGAACACGACACCAGATCTCCAGTCTTGCTTCGGCACGGTTTGTGAAGAAGGGACGTGGCGATGTGCCAAACGCCCGAAACACGAGTCCCCGCCGACAGAAAGGAGGTGCTGGGTCCCATGCGTGCGCGAATCAACCCAAGAAAGGAGGTGCTGTCCGCGTAGGACGATCTTCTCCGTGGCGGCCCCATGGTCTCCCGTCAAGACCCGTGTATAGGGGCCGCCACCCTGTTCGTCCTGACGAACTGTAGACGATCACTTCGAAGTGCGCGATGACGATCGTGGGGAACGCGGCTCCGAGATGCTCCAACTGCCCGGAATCCCGAGCCGATATTGAGACCGGCGATCGCGGTCAGCGCGATCGCCTTGCGGCGCTTCGGCCTGATCGTCTACATCCCTGTCTTCCAGCGGCGCTCTAAAGCCCCGGACATCCCCGTCCCGAGGCTTCGCGAGATGCGCGCGCCCGATCCTCGGGGAGGGCAGCCTGCAGATGGAGGACATCGCGCCAGGCCGTACAGGCTTCTGCGGTACGCCCAAGCTGAGCGTACACACCGGCGAGGTTGAGGCGTGAAATGGCGCCATCTGGATTGGCCCTCACCGCGCGAGCCAGCGCCTCGACGGCCCCGTCCAGATCTCCGCGGGCCGTTCTCGCAGCGCCCAGGACCAGCAGCGCATTCCCGAGATCTGGCCTCGCCGCCAGTGCGCGTTCGGCGAAAGACTCGGCCTTGGCCCGATCGCCGCGATGCCACCACGCCTCTGACAGGCCGGCCAGGATCAGGGGGTCCGCCGGGGCGTGTGCAAGCCCGCCTTCAATCACTGCGATCCCGTCGTCGATGCGGCCCAGATCCACCAGCGAAGAGCCGAGCCCGAGCCGGGCTTGGACCTCCTGGTCGATGTCGCGGTTCCCAGCCACCAGCAAGGCCACCATGTACTCCGCGATGGCCCGCTCCAGGTTGCCGCGATCCTGATAGGCCGCCGCCAGGAGGACGCGACCGCGGGCGTTTTCCGGCGCCTTGGTGGCGACGTCGGTCCACAACGCGACGGGATCCTGCCAAACCCTGTTGCGACTGTGCAGGCACACGGCAAGCGTGCACCAAAGGACGCCAAGCAGCGAGAAGGCCACGATCCTCCTGCGCTCGTCGCGGAGCCGGGCGAGAGCGCGCCCCACAATCATCAAAGCCGCGGCCAGGATACCCCAAGACGCGAGGTACACCCGGTGTTCTACCAGCACATCGACGATGGGGACGAAGCTCGATGTTGGCGCGAGCAAGAGGAAAAACCACAGCACACCGAACCCCGAGATCCTGGCCGCGGCGGCGTCCTCACCGGCCTCGCCGCGAAAGCGCCAGTGCAGCGCCAGCGCGCCACCGCCGATGGCCGCCAAGGCAACTCCGGCCAGGATCGTGCTGGCATCGAGGTGGGTCGTGACGGGATAACGCCAGTCTAGACATTGTCCCGAAGGCCAGAACACGAGGCGAAGGTAGATGAGCAGCACCTTCCATTGCGTGAGGAAGTAGGTCCAGGAAGTCATTCCAGGAACCGCAGCGCCCACATGTCGAAGGCCCTTGATCGAGACGAACAGGCTGTGGATGTACCAGCCGGCGGTGGCAACGAACGGCGCCAGCACGGCGAGCCGCCTTGGCCAGGAAATCCGCGCTGCCGCTTGTCTTCTTTCGGGCACGGCAATCGTGAGCAACAGGTAGGCCAAAGGCACCGTCACCAGGATCTGCTTGGTCCCGAGTCCGAACAGGAATGTGCAGTAGGCGCCGGCCCAGAATAGCCAACGCCTCCTGGTGCTCGCGGCACGTTCCGCTGCGAGCAGCAGGAGAAGCACGGTCAAGTAGAACGCCGAGGCGAGAGACTCCGCTCGCTGCGACACATAGCTGACCGCCTGGCTCTGCAGGGGGTGCAGGACAAAAACGCCCGCTATCGCGAGAGCAAGCCCGCATGCGCGTGAGACGCCCGCCATCTCGAACGCTCGCACCGTGAAGGCGAACACGAGCAGCACGGTGGCGAGATGGATGGCGATGTTCACCGCATGGAAACCCCATCCGTCGTTCCCGCCGGCAGCGTAGTTCAACGCGAAACTCAGGTCGACGACCGGGCGCCCGCCACGGAGGAGCGCAGGGAGGAGCGATCGCGCCTGTGTCGCGAGATTTCTCACGGGCAGGCTGAGCGCGGAAACGTGGTCGTCGAAGACAAACCCGCCGCCGAGCACGCGCGCGTATGCCACTAGCGCGAAGGCGAGCGGCAGCGCGAGCAGGAGCGGGCTTGGCAGTCCCAAGAACCGCAGCGCATGAGGCCTTCGACTGCGGGGACTTCCGGTTGGGAGTGTCCTGACCACAGAAGGCAGTCTACCCTTCGCATTCTTGTGGTTCGATGGTGACGTCATCTGCGCCGGACCTGGCCGAGCGCTGCCTCAGCGAGGCGGGCAACCTACTAGCGCCTGGTTCATCTGCTCGCGCTGTTCGGGGTTCGGCTCTCGAACAGAACGTAGAACATCGCAAGCCTCTTGCGCACGCCCCTGCGCGCGATACGCCCCGGCGAGCAAGAGGCCCCCCTTCAACTCGTCGGGGTCCAGCTTCACCGCTCCTTCGAAGGCGTCCGTCGCACCCGCCTGGTTACCCATCTGCAGGCGCACCGTACCCAATACGAGGAGGGAGGATGCGGGGTTGGATGCTGTGCGCACAGATTGCTCTGCAGCCGCCTCGGCCTGCGGTAACTCGTGTCGCTGGAGGTGCGCCATGGCAAGGGTACCCAGCAAGGCGCTGTGGTTGGGATCCTCCGCCAAACCAGCCTGAGCAGCCGCGATGGCATCCTCGGCGCGTCCCTGCGACAAGAGGGCAACGGCAAGCTTTTCGTGAATGCGGGTTCGAATCCAGACCGGGTCGCTGGCGGCCAGGTTCAGCGCATTCTTGTATTCGTCGATGGCTGGCTGGATCTGACCCGCCATGCGATACGCATTTCCCAATCCTAGGTGCGCGCGCGCTTTGTGAGGTGACTTGGCGACGGCGTCCGACCAGAGCAGAAGCTTGGCGCTCCACAACCCGACCCGAAAGTGGGTGGCGGTGGCGAGAACCGCGCACAGGCCCAGCACAACGGCCACCCCAAAATGCGAGAAACGCGGCCGATGCAGGCGCTCGGCAAGACCGTCGGCTAGGACTGCCACCGCGAAGAACACGCCCCAGGATGCGAGATAGAGCCGATGTTCCATGAGGACGTCGGCCAGCGGTACCACGCTGGACGTGGGGGCCAAGAGGAGAAAGAACCAGGCCACGCCGAACGCGGCCGCTCTGCCCACCGCCCCTGCCCGGTCCGCACGCGAGCGGCACCGGGAAAAGAGAATCCCCGCGCCGGCCAGCAAGCCGACGAGAAGCAACCCAGAGCCGAGCACGGCTGGATCGGCAAGGCCGCGCGCCAGCGGAAAGTCCCAGTCGACATTTTGACCAGCGGGCCAGAATAGGAGGCGCAAATAGGTCACCAGCACATGCCACTGGGTGAAAAAATAGCGGCCGGCCGGCATGGACGGGATGGAGAATCCCGCAACCTGCCCGTTCAGCCCCACCAACGTCACAACGGTCGTCACCAAAATGGATCCAAGAAAGGGTGCCGCCAGCGCGAGTCGTTTCCATGGGCGCGCAAGCAGACCATGCGGTCCGGGCAGTAATCCCATCAAAAGATAGGCGAAGGGGAGCGTGGCCAGAATGGGTTTGGCGCCGAGCCCGAGTGCGAACAGGGCGAACGAACCCGCGCAGAACCCAGCACTCGCCGCCCAGCGTTCGCGCCGCTCAGCCGCCAACAACAAGAGAAGTGAGCCAAGGTAGAAGGCAGAAGCCAGCGACTCTGCACGTTGCGAGAGATAGGCCACTGCCTGGGTCTGCAGCGGGTGCAGCGCAAATATTGCGGCTACCGTCAAGGCCAGGGAAGCGCGGCTAGTGGCACCGCTGAGTGTGAGCATCCTGCGCGTGAAGAAAAACACCAGTAGGACAACACCGAGGTGAATGGCCAGATTCGTCGCGTGGAGTAGGAAGAGGTCGTTGCCCGCAAGGCGGTAGTCGACGGCAAAGGTAAGCTCGGTTAGGGGGCGCCCACCCCGAACCATTCCCGCGAGCGATGATGCGTGGGTGAAGCTTTCGAGGTGGTGAACGGCCGGGTTAAACTGCACCGCAAGCCCGTCATCGAATTGAAACTCGCCATAGAGCCCTGGCGCGTAGACCAACGCAGTTAGCGGGAGCAATCCTGCCAGTGCGGCTATGAGCCATTTCTTCGGCATCGGACGCCGCGGAAATAATCACCGCACCTACGGGATGAGGCGGGAGATGAAGCTCTTGCTGGTAAGGGCGCTCACGCAGTGTCCGTTGCTGCAGTTCAGGCCCAGATCGGTGCAGTCCGCGTTCACACTACAGACGTTGCCTGGGCTGAACAGATTCGTAGAGCCCAGCGCGATGGTGCTGCTGAAACTGCCGCCGATCATCACGGAGTCGGCCAGGGCCCCGGTCGCGGCAGTCGCCACGGTGACCGCAAGAACCTGCTGCGTCCCGTTGGCATCGCCGTACGGATGCGCGCAGATCAACGAGCCGTCAGACCCGGAAAGCTGCGCCGTGAAGGCGTCGAGCGCGGTGTTGTCTGACGCAGTCAGATTACCGAGCCGGTTGAGGGTGCCATCGAAGGCGCCGCCGATGAGCACGTCGCCGCTCGACGTCAGGGCCACAGCCTTGGCTGTCTGGTTGTAATCGGCGTCGCCGAACGACATCGCCCACTGCGCGACCAGGCTGGAGTTCAGCTTGGCCACGAAGCCGTCTTGCTTGCCATAGTACGTGACGGCGCCGATGGAGCCGCCCATGTTGACACTGGCGCCGATATTGCCCGCGATGACGATGTTGGAGTTGCTGTCAACCGCCACGCCGTTGAGATCCGACACCCCCGTGGTGCCCCAGCTGGCGGCCTTCTGGACCGTGCCGGTGGTGTCCAGCGTGGCCACAAACATGAGGCTGAGACCGCTGGTCCCCACCGTGGGCAGCTGGAGCGCTGGGAAGAGGGTAGGATCGCCGAAGGACAAGGCGCCATTGTAGGTACCAGCCATCACCACGTTGCCAGCGCTGTCCATGGCCAGGGACTCGCAGACCTGGTCGCCCACGCCACCGAATTGCCTGCCCCAAAGGATTTGCCCGCTGGTCGTTTGACCGCTGCTCGCGTCGATCACAGCCACCACGATGTCCATGCTGCCGCCGTAGGTGGCGGCGCCGGTGACTGGGCTACCCGAGCCAGTGCCACCCCAGCCAGCGGTGAGCAATCCCGTGTTCGTGGCCGCCGTGGTATACGCGCCAAGAAGCCTGCTGGTCTTGCCACAGATCGCGGTCCTATTCTGGCTGGGGTTGGATGCGATGGCCAGGATCGCGCCCGTGCCCACGTCAACGTTGTGTGCCTTGATCGGCGTAACGTACTGACCGGACGACGCGCCATCAACCACGATGTAGAACTTCATCGGGGCTCCCGGGATGACAGACGACTTGGCCAAATAGTCAAGACCGCTGGTGCCTATGTCGCTGTTGGCCGCGGTGAAGTCGATTTCACTGTAGTAATAGCCGGTGACGACCACGTTTCCTGCCTGAGCGACCGCCACTCCGGTCCCGCCCTGGCTGCTGCCGGCGAGGTCGCTGAAACTGAAGGCCTGAGTGGCCAGCCCCGACGAGGGGTTTAGCTTGACCAAGAAGGCGTCCGAGTTGTTGTCAGAGGCATGCGGGACCGGCGTTCCCGTGCCGAAGTCCACGGCGCCGTGGATCTCGCCGGTAGCCCAGCCGGTCCCATCGGGAGATACCGCCAAGCCGTATAGAGTCGCCGCGGGATCCCAGGCCTTGGCCCAGCTTGCCCCGCCGGTGCTGCAGGTCCCGGCAGGACCGTCAGGCGCGGCGGGCGCGAGATCCACGACCGCGGGCGTGTCCGTACCCGCGTCAGCGACGACGACGACATCTGATGGCGTGTTCGCGTCATGCACCCCGGGCGCATCCGCCGGTGCATCCGGATAGACATCATAGACGCCAGACAAATCGGCCGGCGCATCCGGAAGCAGGTCCGGTGGCCGTTGGTCAGCGGAAACGTCGATGCCGCCATCACCCCCAGCGTACGAGGCCACATCGGGCCCGCGCGCATCGCCGCTGCCGCCAGTGCCAGTGCTGCCACC
>Ga0224520_1000090_pt1 | contig 29982 bp, 21 predicted proteins | sample CFST25metaG_2_FD_180684 | JGI IMG/M metagenome (GOLD analysis project Ga0224520, IMG submission 180684) | Peat soil microbial communities from Stordalen Mire, Sweden - C.F.S.T-25 | ecosystem: Environmental > Terrestrial > Soil > Wetlands > Peat | place: Sweden: Norrbotten County, Stordalen Mire... | reverse complement strand
GAATATCCAATGGAATAGGAGCAGGAGCAACAGCTTTGATCAATGAGTCTCTGACTAATACAACCACAGCTCCTGTTAATGCAATATATATAATAACACCAGGCATAAATGGATGTAACGGAACACCTTTCAGCCTAACAGTAACAGTTAATCCGGCCGGTCAGGTTGATCAACCGGTTAACCAGTCTGTATGTAACGGAGCTAATACAGCAGTCGTTAATTTCACGACAACCAATATTGGGGGAGTCACAACCTACTCATGGACAAACAGCGTCCCGGGCATAGGGCTACCGGCTCTTGGCAACGGAAACATAGGAGTCTTTGCAGCAGTTAATGGAGGTACAGCGCCTGTTGTAGCTACAATAGTCGTAACTCCTTTATTTACTAATAACGCAGTAAGTTGTACGGGCCCGGCGAAGACCTTCACCATAACTGTCAATCCGACACCGATACTGACAACGACACTAACCCCTGTGGATGTCTGCAGTAACACTCTCTTCAGTTATCCCCCGGCAAGCGCAACAGCCGGAACAACCTTTAACTGGACAAGAGCAGCGGTTGCAGGAATAACTCCTGCCGGTCCGACAGCAGGAGTAAATAATCCGAATGAAACATTAAGAAATATTACTTCGGCGCCAGTAGCCGTAACATATCAGTATACTCTTGCTGCAAATGGTTGCAGCAACGTGCAGAATGTAGTGGTTAATATCAACCCTGAGCCTGTTATTACTCCGGCTCAGAACCCATCAGCATGTTCAGGAAATGCATTGAGCTATGCAATACTTCTTAATAATTTCACAAACCCGGCCGATAATGTGACCTTCACCTGGGGAATGCCGGTTCTGAATCCTGTCAGTCCTTTATTCACAGGAGGTAGTGCAAGAGCAGTTTCTTCAGCAGCCAATATAACTGATACTTATACAAATACAACTGGTGTTCTTGGCACAGCCACATATACTGTAACGCCGTTTAAGAATGGTTGTTCGGGAGCGCCGGTCACAGTAGTGATCACGGTTGGTTCCCAGCCGGTTCTTGATCCCGGATTAAATGCATTCGCATGCAGCAATACTCCTATCGGGCTCATACTTAATGTGGCAGGAGGAAGTGTTATTCCGACTTATTATAATATTATCAGTAAAACAGTTGCCCCCGGGCTGATTGATGTTGGTAATGCTATAGTACCAAACGGAACAGCGCCTGCAGCTTATCTATCGACAGATAAATTTACAAATACTACCGGTGTCGACAAGACTGTTACATACCGTGTACAGCCAATATTGGCTCCAACCTGTATCGGAGCAGCAGTGGATGTTGTAATTACAATACGTCCGCAGCCTGTAATATTCCCGGCACAGACAAAAACAGTATGCAGCAGCGTTACAATAGGAAAAGAGATAATTCTTGCACCTCCGAACGTCCCGGCAGGTTCGCTCTTTAACTGGCCCGTTCCGGTTATATCAGATGCTTCAGTACAGGGTACTGCCGGTGTAAATGTCGTAGCAGATCCCACCGGAACACTTCATATCAATGACCAGATCCATAATTATTCGGCAGCGCCTATTTTTGCAACATATACAGTTACTCCGGTGAGCCAGTTCGGTTGTGCCGGAACAGCAGTTCCTGTGATTATCACTGTAAACCCCGAACCTGTGCCTCAGCCAATTTCGGGTCGTGATAAAATATGCGTAACAGATAAAAATATAGTATATAATGTCAGCGCTGTTGGAGGTTCAACTTTCCATTGGACAGTCGATGCCGCAGTGGGAACGAAAACATTCGACTTCAATACAAATGCCATACTCATAGATGCCGCAGCGGTTGCAGGATCGGGTAACATAACTGTTTTTGAGACAAACTCTTATACCTGCTCGGGAGATGTTTCAACTCTGCCCGTACAGGTATATGCACAGCCTGCCCCGGAAAATATTATCGGTAATGCAGTCGTATGTGCCAACAGTTCCAATGTCTATAGTGTTACCAACCGTGTTGGCTCAGTATACAGCTGGACCGTACCGGGTGGGGCAGCAATTATAGGCGACCCGTCGGCAAATTCGATAACGATAGTATTTGCCAATGTCGGTGGAACAATTTCCGTTCGCGAGACTAATGCTGCAGGTTGTATAACCAACCATACTCCAAAGGCAGTTACGGTCAATCCTCTTCCTACTGCTATAATAAGTGGCGGCGGAACGATTTGCGATGGAGCTTCAAGGAATCTTACAGTAACCTTTACAGGGACAGGTCCTTATGCCTTCACTTATGCACTCGACGGAGTGCCACAGTTACCTGTTGCAACTGCAGCCAATCCGTACATACTTAATGTTACTGCAGCCGGGACATACACAATTGTAAATGTCTCCGATGCCAATTGTACAAACAACGGTACGGGAACAACACCCGTGTCATACTTCCCGAAACCCACTGGTACGATAAGCGGTACTGCAGAGATGTGTAAAGGTGGTTCGGCTACGTTAACTATGACATTTACAGGTACTGCACCGTATACATTCACTTATACAGATGGCGTTACTCCGGTTAATGTGGTGGGATATCTTACAAATGTATATACCGTTTCAGTTTCACCTCTGATCAACACCACATATACACTTACATCGCTCACAGATGGGAACTCCTGTGCCGGCGTTGTTTCAGGATCGGCTGTAATAACCATTAACGTACCACCGGTTCCGACACTCACAGGCACAAATCTTATTTGCAATGGAATAAACACCGGGGCAGTCAGTATGGCCATCGCAGGTGGAACGGCTCCTTTCGGATTCTCATGGACCGGACCCGACGGCTTTACTGCAAACACTCAGAATATTTCGGCGCTTGAAGCCGGATATTATGCAGTTGTCGTAACTGATTCCAAAGGATGTACGGGTAATGCCAATATTACTTTGACGCAACCGCCTGTTCTCAACGGTTCTGTTGCCGGAACAAATATTACATGCTTTGGCGCTAACGACGGAACCATAACTGTTTCGGGCGCTACAGGCGGAGCCGGAACATATGAGTTCACTATTAACGGTGGTGGTGCATGGCAGGCTTCTCCAAACTTTGCAGGACTTGCCCCGGGAACATTCAATGTAATGATGAGGGATGCCGCAAATCCGACATGTATTCATGTTCTTAATAATGCATTAATACTGACAGGTCCGGCAGTTCTGAATGCAACTGTAGTAAAAACCGATGTCAATTGTTTCGGCGCCAATAACGGGTCGATAGTGATATCGGCTCCCACCGGCGGTTATGGAACTTATGGATATTCAATAGATGGCGGTGCTACCTGGCAGGGATCGGGCAACTTTACCAATCTTGCTCCTGTAATATATGATGTGCGGATAAGGGATGCAGTAAATACAGCATGTGTTAAAATCCTGAATCCTGCACTTACAATAACACAACCGTTAGTTCTGTCGGCTACAGTCAATAGTACCAACATAACATGTTTCGGTCTTACGAACGGGACAATAACAATCTCCGCTCCTTTGGGAGGACACGGTACCTTCGAGTACAGCATCAACGGAGGAGGCTCCTGGCAGGCTTCAGGGAACTTTATAAACCTGACTCCCGGAACATATAATGTACAGATCCGCGATGCGGCTTACACTGGATGCTTTATAGTTCTTAACGCAGGACTTGTCATTTCACAGCCCCCCGCCCTTGCGGGGAATGTCGCTTCAACGAATGTCACCTGCAATGGCGCTAACGATGGTATCATAAGCATAACAGCTCCTCTGGGCGGTTATGGTACCTATGAATATTCAATTAACGGAGGCACTACATGGCAGGCAGCAGGATTATTCAATGGATTAGCTCCTGTAACTTATGACGTGAGGATAAGGGATGCTGCAAATCCGCTCTGCTTTATCATACTTAATGCCGGACTTCAGATAACACAGCCGGCAGTACTAAGTGCAACACTGGTCAGCACAGACGTTACCTGTTTCGGTGCAAATGACGGGGTAATTCAGATTACAAACAGCGCCGGAGGATACGGTACTTATGAATACTCTGATAATGGCGGAACCACATGGCAGGCCACAGGGTTGTTTACCTTGCTTACTCCAGCAACATACAATGTTGTGATGAGGGATAAGGCACATACTTCATGCGTTCTTATTTTAAATGCTGCGCTGGCAATAACACAACCTGCCATACTGAATGCAACTGTCAATCATACTAACGTAACCTGTTTCGGCGCTAATGACGGAACGATTACAATTTCTGCTCCAACGGGTGGCTACGGAAGTTATGGTTACAGCGTAAACGGTGGAACTTCATGGCAGGGATCGGGCAATTTCACAAACCTTGCCCCCGGAACATATAACATAAGGATTCGTGATGCAGTCAATACAGGTTGTATCATTCCGCTGAATCCTGCTGTTGTTATAACAGAACCTGCTGTCCTCTCCGGATCAATAGTAAGTACCGCTGTTACATGTAACGGCGCTAATAACGGCACAATAACAATTAACGGAGCCGCCGGCGGATATGGCACATATGAATACACGATAAACGGAGGAACCACATGGCAGGCATCCCCTGTTTTCTCAGCCCTGATCCCCGGTTTCTACAATGTTAAGATAAGGGATGCAGTTAACATCGGATGTATAGTCACGTTGAATGGTTCACTAAATATCACTGAACCGCCGGCGCTGAATGCAAACGTAGCTAAGACAAACGTTACCTGTAACGGTGCAAATAACGGCACAATAACAATTTCGTCACCCACAGGAGGTTATGGCACTTATGAATACAGCATAAATGGCGGTACTGGCTGGCAAGCTTCCCCTGTTTTCTCATCACTGATCCCTGGTTCCTATAATGTTCAGATCAGAGATGCGGCACATACAGCATGTGTTATAACATTAAATCCTGCTCTTATAGTAACTGAACCGGTTGTTCTCTCAGCCACAGTTACCCCAACGATGGTAACCTGTAATGGCGCCAATAACGGGATCATTGCAATTACCGGAGCAGCGGGCGGTTACGGAACTTACGAATATTCAGTTAACGGTGGCACAACCTGGAGCGGTCTGGGCAACTTTACCAATCTGGCGCCAAATACCTATAATGTGCAGATCAGAGACGCCGCACAACCGGCTTGTGTTGTTACTCTGAACCCTGCGCTCATAATCACTCAGCCACCGGTACTCTCGGCAACAGTCGCCAAATCGAATATAACCTGCTTCGGCGCCAGTGATGGGACTATCACAGTTTCTGTACCTGCAGGAGGATATGGTACTTATGAGTACAGTATTAATGGCGGAGGTTCATGGCAGGCCTCAGGAAACTTTACTCTTCTCGGACCCGGCAACTATAATGTCCAGATCCGCGATGCAGCTCATCCATCATGCGTGATTGTACTGAATAATGCGGTGCAGATAACCCAGCCTGCCATACTGAATGCTGTTGTAACGGCAACAAATGTGACCTGTAAAGGCGCAAATGACGGTATTATAAATATTACTGCTCCAACGGGCGGGTCAGGTACCTATGGCTATTCAATTGACGGGGGAACTACCTGGCATGCTGCAGGATTATTCAACGGTCTTGTTCCTGCAACATATAATGTTCAGATCCGTGATGCAGTGAACACTGCATGTGTAATAACCCTGAACGCTGCACTTATAATAACAGAACCTAACATTCTTTCTGCTACAGTGACAAGCTCGAATGTAACCTGCAACGGTGCAAACGATGGCACAATATCAATTACCAATCCCGTTGGCGGTTACGGCACTTATGAATACAGCATTAATGGCGGTACTGGCTGGCAAGCTTCCCCTGTTTTCTCATCACTGATCCCTGGTTCCTATAATGTACAGATCAGGGATAAGGCACATACTGCATGTGTTATAATCCTGAACCCTGCACTTATAATAACTCAACCACCTCTTCTTTCAGCAACAGTGGCAAGTTCAAATGTTACGTGTTTTGGTGCAAACAATGGTACCATAACAATTACGAATCCGCTTGGAGGTTATGGGACCTATGAGTACTCAATTAACGGCGGTGCCGGGTGGCAGGGTAGCGGATCATTTGGCTCGCTCCCTCCTGCTACTTATGATGTTCAGATTCGCGATGCCGCACATCCTTCCTGCTTAGTGACACTGAATGCTGCTCTCGTGATAACCCAGCCGCCGGTGCTCTCTGCAACTGTTAACCACACCAATGTAACATGCAGCGGCGCTAACGATGGCACAATAACAATCTCAGCTCCTGCAGGCGGTTATGGTACTTATGAGTATTCCGTAAATGGCGGAACATCATGGCAGGCTTCCGGAAACTTTGCCGGACTGATCCCTGGTTTCTATAATGTACAGATACGCGATGCTGCACATACGGCCTGCGTTGTGATTCTTAACGGATCGCTCCAGCTTACCCAGCCGGCTGCTCTGAATGCAATTGTAAACAGTACCTCGGTTACATGCAACGGCGCTAACGATGGAACAATTACGATCTCTTCACCAACTGGAGGTTATGGGACCTATGAATACTCCATAAATGGTGGGGCAGCATGGCAGGCTTCGGGTTCATTTACAGGACTCGCTCCGGCTACCTATACTGTAGTGATAAGGGATGCTGCACACACAGCGTGTGTTATAACTCTGAACGCTGCACTTGTAATCACTCAGCCAGCTGTAATGACCGCTACGGTCACACCTCTTATGGTAACCTGTAACGGCGCTAATGATGGCAAAATAACAATCTCAGGTGCTGCAGGAGGATACGGAACATACCAGTTCAGTATCAATGGCGGAACAACCTGGCAGGGATCAGGAACATTTACAAATCTTGCCCCGGCTTCTTATAATGTTCAGATCAGAGATGCTGCAAATACGGCTTGTGTTATAATATTGAATCCTGCGCTTTTAATTACTCAACCACCCGTTCTCTCAGCTACTTTGGCTAAGACGAATGTAACCTGCTTCGGTGGCAATGATGGCACAATAACAATATCTGCTCCTTCAGGCGGATACGGGACCTATGAATATAGTGTTAACGGAGGAGGTTCATGGCAGGCTTCAGGAAACTTTACGTTACTCACACCTGGTGCATACAATGTGCTTATAAGGGATGCTGCAAATACCGGATGTATTGTAGTGCTGAATAATTCATATACTATAAGCCAGCCCGCCCAGCTTGCTGCAACTGTTACCAAGACAGATGTAACTTGCAAAGGCGCCAACGACGGAACAATTACTATCAGTTCCCCATCGGGCGGCTCAGGAACATACCAGTATTCAGTTGATGGAGGTGGATCATGGGTAGCATCGGGAAATTTTGTGAACCTGGTACCAGCAACTTATGATGTACGTATACGTGATGCAGCCAATACTGCCTGTTCGGCAATACTCTATCCTAATATGGTGATAACAGAACCGATCTTACTCGCTTTGACCTCTACGGGCGATATCCTGCTCGACTGTTTTGGCGACGTGGATGGAAGCGGAACATTCTACGCTTCAGGTGGTACATTGCCGTATAATTTCCACGTGGTAGCCAACACAACAGGAGCTACTCTGGCTGCTCCCGGATTCAATTCACAGACCTTCTTTAATGCAGGCACCGGGACGATTACTATTGCTGTAACTGACTTCAAAGGCTGTTTTGCCCAGGCAACGATCAACGTCACTCAGCCTGTGTTACTGACCCCCGGAACTATTGCTGCAAACCAGGTACTCTGTTCAGGAGATAATCCGGCACAGCTCACCGAAACGGTTCCTGCAGCCGGTGGCCCGGGTGCATATAACTACCAGTGGCAGTATGGTTCAACAGCTGTTGGTCCGTTCATAAATATTGCCGGAGCAAACGGAACACTTTATACTCCGCCTGCCGGAGCGACAACCACACTGTATTACAGGAGAATGATTACCTCAGGTATTTGCCTGCCGGCCTATAGTAATGTAGTTGAGGTTCTTGTTAATCCTAAACCTGTTGCAATACTTACCGGTGGTGAAACCATATGTCCTGCCCAGACTTCTATCCTGAATGTAAACATGATGGTAGGAACCGGGCCGTTCGAAGTCAATATCAATAACTTCGGGACGGTAACAGGATATGTAAGCGGGGCGAATATTGTCGTATCTCCTGCCGTTACAACCACATATACATTGTTAAGTGTAAAAGATGCAAACGGTTGTGAGGTGCTGAGTCCTTCTGCAAACCTGCTGGGTTCAGCCACAGTAACCGTCAGAGCTTTGCCGGCTATTACCACATCGCCGGTAAATAAGACTACATGTGAATTCGGTATGGTTACCTTCAATGTTGTGGCAACAGGAACCGATCTTACATATCAGTGGTATGTAAATACCGGCAGCGGCTTTAATCCGGTTGCTGACGGAGGCGTCTATTTCGGAGCCACCAATTCGACTCTGAGTATTTTCGGAGCAACACGACTTATGAACGGTTACATCTACCATGTTGTGGTTACCGGATGTTCATCATCCGTTACATCGACTGATGCAACCCTCACTGTTAATACAGATCCGGAGATTACTGCACAACCTAAAGACACAACTGCATGTATGAATGCTGGTGCAGACTTTAGTGTCAGCGCAACCGGAACCGGTGTCACCTACCAGTGGCAGGTCAACAAAGGCGCCGGATTTATTAATGTGGTCGATGATGCCAATTTCAGCGGGTCGGCTCTTAATACACTTACAATTATAAATGCACAGGCTGCATTCAACAACTATATCTTCAGGGTAATTTTAACAGGAACATGCGGTATTCCGGTTTATTCAAACTTTGCCGTGCTGCGGGTTAGTATACCTCCTGTCATTACTCTCAATCCTGTGAATAAATCAGCCTGCGATGGCACAGGGCCTTTAGTGTTCACTGGCAACGGATCGGGAATTATAGATTCTCTGAGATGGCAGGTGTTCAGCGGAGGAGTATGGTCGGATATTATTGACAATGCAGTTTACAGCGGGACTGCCTCACAGCAACTGACACTTGTCACGGTTCCGTTAGCTCTTAACGGGAACCAGTACAGGCTGGCACTGAAGGCTAAGTGTACTACGGTTTACACAACAGGTGCTACACTCACGGTTAATCCGAATCCTGTAGTCAATTTCAGTGCTGTTGATCCAATACATGCATGTGGAAATGTTCCGCTTGTCATCAATGGCAATCCAACAGGTGGCTCGGGTATCTGGGCTACTCACCTGTGGACAGGTGATATTGGGCCTCTGAACAATTACTTTATCCAGTCACCGACTTTCAATTCGCAGATTGCCGGCACTTATGCCCTGAATTACAAGGTTAAGGATAGTAAAGGTTGTACAGCGAACGGGGATGTTACTGTATTAGTTGATGCTCCCGATGCCTCCTTCAGCCAGGATAAGTCAACCGGATGTACACCGGCAACAGTTACCTTTACAAAGGACATGACCGGCATTGCAAAATTCTGGTGGGACTTCGGTGATGGATCACCAAAGGATTCGGTTAATGCAAATCCTGTACATACCTTCACAAATACCAATGTATCATCAATTGAATACTATAATGTGAAGCTTACGGTGAGGTCGCCGGGAGGTTGTCTCGATTCATTCACATCCCTGGTAACAGTTTACCCTGCAATAGATGCCAGCTTTACTGCTACACCTTCAACCATCTGCAGCGGAGGTACGGTAATTTTCACTGCATTACCCGGAGCAAGCAGATACTTCTGGGATTTCGGTGACGGAGTCAGCGGTTATTTCCCGAATACGACCAATCATATTTATACCAACTTCACCACGTCTGCTGAAAATGACACAATAACACTTACGACTACATCATTCTACAATTGTGTTGATGTGAAGAAGATGGTTGTAAAAGTTATGCCTGTACCGGTTCCTCAGTTTACTGCGCTCCCTGTTTCACAGATCTACAATGCAGCCGGTAATCCAGTTGTTTTTACAAATACCACAAATGCAGGTACATGGACGTGGTTATGGAAATTCGGAGACGGAGCCACAGCTACAGATCAGAGCCCGACTCATACCTATACTGGTATTGGTACGTTTGATGTTGTGCTGGTTGCGGGCAATGCAAACTGTTCCGACAGCGTCGTACATTCTGTGACAGTCACACCAATTCCGCCGGTAGCTAATTTCGATCTGATACCATCGGGTTGTTCACCACTGAATATTGAGATCAACAATACATCTCTTAATACAAACACGCCGGGAACTACATATATGTGGGACTTTGGAGATGGCGGCGCTTCGACGGCCAAGAATCCTACCTACACATACTTTGATCCGGGTACTTTCCGTGTTCAGCTGACAGTGACCGGTCCGGGAGGTACATCAACCTATTCCCAGGTTGTCAATTCCTATCCTTCACCAAAGGCAAACTTCCAGGTATCGCCGACAGTGGTGTTTGTGAATGATGAAGCAGTAAGGATGTTCAACCTGACCCAGGGAGCTGATTCATATCTGTGGGAGTTTGGCGATGGAGACACGTCTAAGGTTAAAGAACCATACCATAAGTACATGGCAGAAGGAGTATATGATATTACCCTCTGGGCATATTTACATAATGTGGTTAACGGACAGACTATTACCTGCAGTGACAAGTATGTATTGTCACCCGCAGTAACTGTTGAGCCGACCGGTGTTTTAAGGTTCTCAACCGTCTTCACTCCGAATACGACAGCAGAAATTGAGATGGATCATTTGCCGACCTCAGGTGTTGAGGTTGACCAGTTCTTCTTCCCGCCGGTAAATCAGAAAGTGCTTAAATATAAGCTTCAGGTCTTCAACAGGCTTGGCGTATTGATATTTGAAAGTAACGATATCAACATTCCGTGGAACGGATATTACCATCACAAGCTTTGTCCGCAGGGTGTATATGTATGGTATGTGCAAGGAAAGTATGCTAATGGTCAACCGTTCAAGAAAGTGGGAGATGTGACGCTGTTGCATTGACCTCTTCCCCCTCCCGATAGCTATCGGGACCCTTCTCCCAGGGGAGACGGGGAGAGGTAAAAAACTGAGCCCGTTGCGAGACGGGCTTTTTTTAGTGCCTTTGTGTTCTTTGTGGTTAACCTTTGTGCCCTTTGTGGTAATGGCTTTCAAAGTTATTAAGGGTAAAAATATTTTCTCAATAATTCCAACTATTTTCAATTGTTTGCGTCTTTAGTGCGGTAATATGAGCATTGACGAAATAAATATCAACAGACTAATCCTTGAACGTTGCAAGAACGGGGAGGTTAAGGCGCAGTTCATGCTCTATAAGCAATACTCAAAAGCTATGTACAACATCGCGATAAGGCTTCTGAACAATAAGATGGATGCTGAGGATATTCTGCAGGAATCTTTTGTAACTGCCTTTGAAAAGCTGGGAGAACTTACAAATAATGAAGCTTTCGGAAGCTGGCTGAAAAGGATTGTCATTAATAATTGCTTAACGCATCTGAGGCATAATAAGTTTGAATTCGATGATATTAATGATTATGCACCGGCAGAGTTACCTGATGACGAAGAAACTGAATTGAACCTGAATCCTGCGGTGGTTCATGATGCAATAAAGGAGCTTCCCAAAGGGGGTAGAACCATTCTTGTGCTCCATGCCCTTGAAGGATATAAACATCGTGAGATTGCTGAAATGCTGGGTGTTTCCGAGTCAACATGCAAAACTCAATATAAGAGAGCCCTGGAAATGCTCTTCATACAACTTAAAAATAAAATATATGTCAGTTAAACTTGAAAAATATCTCTCACGACAAAGAGAAAATCTGGATGTTGAAACTCCTGATGATAATATTATCTGGGCAGGAATACAAGAGGGGTTGCATCCTGATAAACAGCCTGTCAAACACCAGATCAGTAAAACGATGCTTATAAGGATCAGGAATATTGCTGCGGTGGCTGTAATTCTCTTTTCGCTAGGATATATTGGCAATGATATCATTAATGGAAGACTCGGGGGGCGAAAAATATCTCTGTCCTCAATTGACAACGAACTCGGCAGGCGTGAGAAAGAATATAAGACTTTGGTAAATTTTAAAACTGAGGAGGTTAAGTCATTCAGCGGTTCAGATGATATAATCATAAAACAGCTCTTTGACGAGATTAAAAAACTTGATGCAGTATATGATCAGTCAATTAAGGATCTTAAAGAGCTTGGACCAGATGAAAAGGTGATTAACACAATCTTCAGTACTTATGAACAGAAAATAAAGCTTCTTGAAATGATTATTATTGAAACTAACAAAATAAGCAGACATGAAAACGATGAAAAGACTATTCTTTAATTTGGTTGTGATGTTCCTTTATACAGGAATGGTTTCTGCAGTATCTGCCTCAGGTACTGATCTTAACAAAACTTACACCTGGAAATATAGTATAAATAAAGATGCCCGTGTTTTATTCGATAACTACGAATGCAATTTCACAATACATACCTGGGATAAGGGTGAAACTGAATTTCATTTGACGGTTGATGCCAAAACCAAATCTGATGAAGATGCAACTGTACTTGATAAGTATCTTCAGAACCTGAAATTCAGCAATAGTCAGACATCTGTCAGTTTCCGGGATAGTTTCTGGGAAACAAGGACTAACATTATGGGGAACACAACTATAAAACTTGAAGGAGGGGAAAAAATCGCTCTGACCGATATAAAAATGAAAGGGGAACTTTGGATACCATCAGGTTGCAGGTTCGAACTGAGCTCAAAATATTCAGAGATCAATATGGAAGATTTTTCGGGACAGCTTTTCCTCGATCTGTATAATGATAATTTTTTTGGAGCCAATGTAAAAGGCAGGACCGGGATAAAAGATAAATACAGCACAATTGATTTTAAAGATATGAAAGACATAAGTGCCGATCTTTACAACTCGAAGATCGAGGCAGGAAATACTGGTGACATGAAAATAGAATCTAAATATTCTAAAGTTACGACAGCAAGTTCAGGTAATCTGGATTTAAACAGTTATAATGATAAATACACTATTCCAAAGACCGGCGATATAACATTTGTTGCAAAATATTCAGATCTTAAGACAGAAACTTCGGGTCAGATCAGCCTCGATTGTTATGAGGGGAGTGTGATAATAAAGGAAGCTAAGGATATTAAAATAACTTCGAAGTATGCCGATTTTCAGTTTGATGTTGCAGGGAATATTTCCGTTGCTTCATCTTACAATGATAAACTGGCTGCAGGCAAGCTGACCTCATTGAAGATCAGTGATTCTAAATATTGTTCATATAAGATTGATGAGATGATAAACTCACTTACCGAGGCCGATGGTTATGAGGATAAATTCATGATCCGGAGGACCGGTCAGGAGTTCAGGGAATTGAGGATAAACGGGAAGTATGCAGATATATCGTTCAGTCTGCCCAAAACCGTAGATTTCAGGTTTAGGGCAAATATAACTTATCCAAATCTTGACATTGATGAATCGAAATTTATTACAAGGACAAAGATAAGTGATGGTTCACAGCTGGAGTATGATGCGGTAAAGGGAACAGAGAAGGATGGGATGCCGGTTATTGAAGTAAACGGTTATGAAATGTCGCTAAAGATAACAGAGCTATAGACATTCCTGGAATCCACATGGCTTGATTATAAGCCTGACGCCACACGCCTCATGCCTGATGCCTTATGCCTGACGCCTCACAGCTCATGCCTTTTTCCCCTGTGCCCTGAGCCTTCCCTCGCACCTCACGCCTCACACCTCATGCCTTTTTCCCCTGTGCCCTGAAGCCTATCCCTCACACCTCACGCCTCACGCCTCACGCCTAAAAATGCCGGAAGAGAATACAATAATTTATCTGATATTACGACTCCGGCATTTTTTATCTGTTCCGCTTAAAAAAAATCACCTTTTCACAGCAATTGTTTGAAATATTTAGTAAATTTGGATAGCTGTGTTTCTAATTCGTGAATTAATGTCTCTTCTAAAGTACATCGAAAGGTTGCGACGTAGTTACGTGCTGTCGCCTGTTTTGTTATCTGACCCCTGTAATTTTGATAACTGTAATTTCTCAAGATTCTCCGAATTTTAAGTTTTTATCTATGGACTTGATCCCTTTTTCAATATCAAAATTCAGTCTTGAAACTTACCTGATAAGCATTTCAGCCAGGAGCAGGATTCTCTATTGGATCATTATAGGGATGATCATATCAGGAATGGCTGTACTTCCTTTAATCTATGTGGATGTTTCAGTGCAAGCCAGAGGCTATTTTCAATCGGATATTGAAAAACAAGTTGTTTTTGCTCCGTTTCAGGGGAAAATTATATATACATCAATCCATAATGGAGGAGATATAAAAAAAGGTGATACTCTTTTAGTATTTGATACAGAATCATTAAGGGCTCAGCAGGCATCGCTGATGCAGAGAATTGGAGATAATAATGCCTCAATAAAGGATTTGGAAACACTTACTAAATATTCCTTCGCAGACAGGTCTGTTCAATCAGGAGTAATTACAAAGAGGTATAAGGCTGAATTTGCAAATCTTAGGAATCAGCAAATTATACAGTTTCAAAAGTACCAGAAGAAAAAGATTGAACATGAGCGGAATAAGCTTCTGTATAATCAACAGATAATACCAAAAACCGATTTTGAGAACAGTCTTTTTTTGCTTACCAATGAGAAAGACAATCTGGATCAGATTCTGTTATCTCAGAAATCTATATGGCAGAGCGATTTAACTATGCGAAGAAGTGATTCCATCAAACTTGTTGCTGATTCAAAACAATGCTCCGGGGAATTATCAAACCGGGTAATCCTCGCCCCGACAGCAGGAGAAATAATTCAAAGTTCAGATATTCAGATAGGAAGCATCGTAAACGCAGGACAGAAAATTGCAGAGATTTCTCCCGAAGGTGAACTGGTTGCGACCTGTTTTGTAAAACCTGCCGAGATTGGCCTGATTCATGAAAAGCAGAAAGTAAAAATTCAGGTTGATGCCTTTAACTATAATGAATGGGGTATGTTGCAGGGAGATATCATTGATATTTCGGATGATATGATTGTAGAAAATGGATCTGTCGCATACTTCAGGGTTAAGTGCAAACCTGAAAAGACTTTCCTTTCATTAAAAAATGGATACAGAGCTGAAATTAAAAAAGGGATGAGTCTCAATACAAGAATTCTGGTCATAAGAAGGAGCCTCTATCATTTATTATTCGATAAGGCAGCTAAATGGTTCAATCCTTACACCTATTCCAAAGAGTAGTGCTATTATGAAAATTAAAGTAAAACAGAGGGATATTACGGACTGCGGAGCAGCATGTCTTGCTTCAGTAGGCGCATATTACAATATATCATTGCCTGTAGCACGAATACGACAATTCGCTGGAACGGACAAGAAAGGGACTAACGTTTTGGGACTGGTGGAAGCTGCAGGAAAGATGGGATTTCTGGCTAAGGGTGTAAGAGGTGATTGGGACAGTTTATTTAAGATTCCAAAGCCTGCTATTGCACACGTTATTGTTAAGGAGGTACTTCATCACTATGTCGTCCTGATCAGGACAACGGACAAGTATATTGAAATAATGGATCCTGCAGACGGAGCAATTCATAGGATTGAACATGAAGAATTCAAAAAACAATGGACCGGTGTTTTGGTGCTTATTGCTCCCGGAGAAAAGTTTATAGTTAAAAATGAAAAGATTTCGACCCGGGTCAGGTTCTGGAATTTAGTAAAACCTCATAGAGGCATTCTTCTTCAATCTCTTGCAGGTGCACTGGTATTTTCGGTGCTGGGACTTGCAATGTCACTTTATGTAGGGAAGCTGGTTGATACTGTACTTCCGGGTGGAAACCTTAGTCTTTTAAACCTGTTGGGTGTTGCAATGGTTTTCATAATTGTATTAAGACTAATACTTAGTTTTTTCCAGACAATTTTTATTCTAAAAACGGGACAAAAAATTGATGCAACACTTATACTTGGATATTATCAGCATCTGTTAAAATTACCTCAGACTTTTTTTGATAATATGAGGACCGGTGAAATAATATCAAGAATTGGTGATGCCGTTAAAATAAGAGTATTTGTGAATGAAGTTACAATAAGCTTTATTCTAAACCTTTTCATCCTAATCGTTTCATTTGCACTGATGTTCACGTTTTTTTGGAAGTTGGCTCTGATTATGCTGGTGGTTGTTCCATTTTATATTGTAATATATTATGTCTCCAATATGCTTAACAGTAAGGTTCAACGAAAAGTAATGGAAAGAGCCGCAGACCTTGAGGCACAATTGGTGGAATCTCTGAACTCAGCTGGTACGATTAAGAGATTCGGCCTGGAAGATTTTTCCAATCTGAAAACCGAAACCAGGTTTGTCAGTCTTTTGGAGATTATTTATAAGTCCGGACTAAATGGCATTTTTTCATCAAGTTCTACGAGTCTTATTTCTCAACTGATCACCATTCTGGTACTATGGGTTGGAGGAGGGTATGCAATTGGATCGCAGATTACTCCAGGTGAGTTACTTTCATTTTATTCAGTGGTGGAATATTTCACTGGTCCGGTTACCTCTGTTATCGGTTTTAACCGCACTTTGCAGGATGCGAAAATTGCTTCTGACCGTTTATTTGAAATTTTTGACCTGGAGATCGAGGATGAGTCAAACAAGATAGATCTTAAACCTGAAATGGTTGATGATATACATTTTGAGAATGTCAAATTTCGTTATGGAACAAGGGTTGAAGTTTTCGATTCGTTGAATCTTGCAATAAAAAAGGGAGAAATAACTGCTATTGCTGGTGAAAGCGGTTCCGGCAAAACTACAATGATTTCACTGCTTCAAAATCTTTATCCGATTCAGGCAGGCCATATCCATATCGGGCGTTATGATCTGCGTCACCTTACCAATAAGTCATTGAGAAAGATTGTTTCTGTCGTTCCCCAGAGAATTGATTTATTTTCCGGTAATGTTGTGGATAATATAGCTGTCGGGGAATTTAATCCTGACATGACCAGGGTAATAGAAATATGTGAAAAGCTTGGAATGACAAAATTTGTAGAGCAGTTGCCACAGGGATTTAATACATACCTGGGAGAAAACGGAGCGACGTTGTCAGGTGGTCAGCAACAAAGAATAGCTATTGCCAGGGCCCTTTATCGTAATCCGGAGATTTTAATTCTTGATGAAGCCACATCTTCACTTGATTCCCTTTCAGAAGCTTTTGTACAAAACACACTAAGATTACTAGGAGAAGAATCCAAAACAGTAATCGTTATTGCCCACAGGCTCTCTACAATAAGCATGGCTCAGAGGATAATAATGCTTGAAAAGGGGAAGGTTGTTCAGGATGGTTCGTTAGAAGAACTGTCAGTAATTGAAGGTCCATTTCGCACTATGTGGATGCACCAGACTATTGATATTAAGGAACCTGTGAAACTATAATATCTACATTATGAAAGTATTTGAATATCTCGACCGTATAAGCATGATGCATAAACTTGTCACCAGGCAAAAAACAGGGACTCCTGAAGAGTTCGCAAGACAAATGAACATAAGCCGCACAACTCTTTATGAATTAATAGATGAATTAAGATCACGAGGAGTACCAATAGCTTATTCAAAATCGGCAAAAACATTTTTTTATCGCCAGCCTTACGATATTGCAGTGACATGTTCACTCAGACCACTAACCTTAAATGAAGAAAAAGAAAATTCAGGAGGGATAAAAATATTTTCCAAAATCCTTTTTTTCCGTACGCTACTCTCCGACCTTAGTATGGTAACGTTACCATGCTGAAGCCCCGGGCATGAGAAAGAAATGGGGAGAAATAGTGTGTAAATCAAATAATTAGAATTATGGAGAACAAATTTTGTTTAACTGAATTAAATGACCATGAGCTAAAGGAATGTAATGGAGGCATGTTCATGTCTGTAATAGCACTTTTTTTAGCTACAGGGGAAAAAGTTCGTGACTTAGTAGAGGGAGTAATCGAAGGCTATAATCGTGGAGTAAAAAATTAATTAAATTTTTAAAATTATGGAAAATTTTGGAGTCATAGAGCTGACATCAAAAGAAATGGTTTCAATTGATGGAGGGAAAACTTTTAGCTATTATCTGGGGCTGGTTATTGGAGCTACAGCTGGAACTGTTATTGCCCTAATCAAGGGAGTACAAGATGGTCTTGATGGCCATCATGAGTAATAAAAACTTAAAACTATTTATTATGGGAAATTTAAAAGAATTAGAATCGTCTGAAATGTTACAAATTTCAGGGGGGGTAAATGTTGCTTATGAAGTTGGATATGCTGTTGGTAGTTTTATAAAAAAGCTATCAATCCTTAAATTCATTTCTGAGCTTTTATAGTATATTTATAAAAGAGAAATGCAGTTATTAATTTGCATTTCTCTTTTTAAGTATGAAATACTTAATTATAATCGATTTTCAAATTGAAAATGATTGTTCTTAATGATTTTATTATGTTTCTCAAAAATCCTAGTATTGAGAAACAATTTGATATTAAATCACTTTCTTTATTCTTAAAGCTGGTTTGGAAATCATTCTTTATTCTTTTGGCAAATGACCTTATCTTAGGGCTCATTTTTTGCGGACCTCTCATGTATTTTAATTTATTTCCTTCGTTAAAGAATATAAATTTTAGTTTATTAAATATCTTGAAGATTTCTCTTTTCTATCCTGTAATTGAAGAGTTAATCTTCAGACTTCCCCTTAGGAGTTCAAAATTTAATTTTATAATATCCTTTAGTACATTAATATTTTTGATAGTTATTAAACGTTTAATTTCAAATGTCTATTTAGCTATATTCCTTGCACTTATTTTGTATTTCTTTTTCACATTGTTTATTCGAGCAGACTCCTTATTGATCATTAAATTAGCCAACTTTTTCTCTTTAAAATTTCGATTGATTTTCCACTTTCAAGCTTTGTTATTTGGATTTTTACATCTTACAAACTATAATCTAGAAATCAAGTATTTCTATTTCTTTCCACTGTTCATAATGAATTATATATTTTCAGGATATTATTTGGGCTATTTAAGAGTTAGGTATAAAAATGGTATTTATTTATGTACTGCCTCACATATACTCATTAATACTATATATTGTATTGTATTCTCATATTAATACAGAAATATGTAGAATAATGATAGAAAGGTTCTCAAAGGTGCAGAGCACCTGAATATTTGTAGTCTAGAGATGATTTCATTGCTATCAAAGGTGCATCGCACAGTAATATAAAATATTTACACAATGGCGAACACATATACATAACGTTATTTCCATTTGGTATTTGCGGTGCAAAACCGTGATGCACTTATTAAAATGGAATGGAAAAATGAAATGGAGATGTATATTACGGGAATTGTCCAAAACCACCAGCATAAAATTCTTGCAATAGGCCTTAGAATAATTTTGTTAAGAATATTTATTAATATTGTGAAGATTCCTCGCTAAAGCTCATGCAATTTTGCACACCAGGTATTTATGACAAGTATACAAGTATCATATTATGATCGACATATAAAATATTATAATTAATCTATGGTTTGAGGTTTTAAGAATCGATATAAAATGAAGAAAGGCCGTAGGCCTTAGATATTGTAACATCGGGCTTCGCCCGATGTCGAACTTCAATAAAAATTATCAAGCCCCGTAGTGGGCGAAATATAAACATCAGAGATAACGGTCTTCATGTGGAATACCATATGCTTCTAAAAGGTTTTTATATTCCTCCATAAATGAAACTTTTTCATGATGTTTTCTCTGGTTTAATATATACCTTCGTACGGCATCTACACCAGAATTACTGACTGAAAATCCACCATAACCGTCCTGCCAATAGAAGTTGCTGTAATGTACTCCCTTAGTTTTTATCCACTTAGATGAACTTTTTTTGACCTCTTCTGCAAGATCAGCCGGAGCCATGATCTTTGGTAGTGTGCATAATATGTGAATATGGTCTGAGGTTCCTCCAATTTGTAACGGGATTGATTTATAGTTCTTAAGAATTCCGCCCAGATAAGAGAATAACTCATTTTCAATGTCTTCCTTTATCAACTTTAAATTGTCTTTGGTATGAAAAACAATGTGAACATAGATTTGAACGAATGATTGTTACATAAGTATTCCATTTGACCAAATTTACAAAATCTTGTTAAAATATAGAATATTATTGGTTCATTAGTCTGGATTTATTTCGCCCGCTACGGGGCTCATTAATCTTCTGTAACTTTATTTGCAGGGCATTGCCCTGCTTTAATGTATTTTGCCCCTGACGGGGCTAATCAAAAACAATCTGGTCCGGATTATTTCACCAATGGCATTACAATTTAAATTTAAGTTCCACAATCTCAAAGACTTCAAACTGTACTACTATGGATTAACTGTTTTTTAGCAAGCAAAATAATAAATGTTGTCATTAGGAATGAAGCGTACCGAAATGAGGAACCGAGTCCCGCAGAGCGGGACGAGCTCACCGAAGGTAATCTCCAAATCGCAGAACGAATTTGCTGAAATTGCGATTAAAGCAGATAAACTGCACAATCTAACAGATTTTTAAAATACTCTGTTTTTAACAAAACTCCTATAAAAGAGCTACTTACAAACCAAGATTACAAAGGAGTCAAAGAACTAAATTGTATACAGTTGAAAATCAATTATATTTAAGTGGACACTAATAGAATTATGTATTAATTGACATTGATAAAATAAAAAACTTCAACAACTCAAACTTGATATCTAGTAATGTAATATTTAAGAATGATTTTATTATAAGTTGGTTAACATAATTAATTAGCAATTTCAATGTAAAGGAAATAATATTCCGGTGCTCTGCACCTTTGCTTTCATTCTATAATTTCGTTTCTACAAATATTTCGCGGCTCTGCCGCTTTTCATTCACTATAAAAATGGAGATATACGAAAATATTGCACATTAACCCCCATGCAATGTTAGAGGTGCAGAGCACCGGAATATTTTTACAAAGCCACATTTTTGGATTTTCAATTCTACGATATATTATGATTTGGTTTTTAAATTTTGGAAATTTGACAAACTCTATAACATTTTTTAAAATATAAGTTAAATAACTACCATGAAACAGTTGAATTGGAGGCAACGCCCTCTCAGTAATAAAATTGAGTTGTTTTCAGAAAACAAAAACATTGGGAAAATGGTTACCTCATCTCTCTTTAAAAAACAGGAAGGAGAAATTAACGGAAAGAAATTCATTTTTAATTCTAGAGGACTACTATTCAATAAATTTCAAATACTCAATTATGATGACAAGACAGTTGTGGGTGAAATTAAATACAAATATCTGTCCTACAAAGGGCTAATTATTTTAAATTCAGGTCAATCTTTCTTTTGGCATCTTTCAAAACCTTTTAAAAAGGGATGGACTATCTCCGATGCAAAAGATATAGTTGTTTTATGTCAGGGACTTGCCAGCACAGGGAAAATCACTTTTGAGGAATCATCAGATGTTCTGGTTCTCGCAGGTTTGTATATTGTCAGTTGTTATCTTAAAGGATATTTATTCTTAATGATTCTTTTTGTGATATTTTGCACAATAGCATATAACTCATAAAATCTGCTACAAGGGGTGATCATAATAAGTAATCCGAAATTTTTAAAACAATTTTCAGTTTGGCTGCCAAAGGTCGGTCAGGTTTATCTTGAAATAAATAGATCCAAATAAAAAACCCCGGGAGATAATCAGCACTCTCCCGGGGCGGGGTCACGGTCAGGACGACCTTCCGTTCAAAAGAACGAGACTAAAAGCACAAAAAACGCAGCGAGGAACGACCTTTTAAAACCGGAATGTGGTGGAAAGCAGGAATTACTGAAACTCTAGGGCTGGTCCATATTCCGATGCTGATATTACCTAAATTAAAACCCATGCTAAATCAATTAATTATGACTTTATAATACAAGTTTAAAAAACCACGGGGACAGAAAAATGGATTATCGATATGTTATACAACATATTATTGATAATCTTCCTCCGTCACATACGATCTCCTTAACTGGCTGTACCGTAGATCAGTGCCTTCTTCCCTTATCTCTTTAACTATCCTCTTTACACTTCGTTCACTGATCTCAAATCTTATAGCCAGCTCAGAAGGCGCCCCTGTGCTCTTTAAAACAGCAAGTTTTAGTAACCTCATCTTTAGAGTTTCTTTCTGAAACCTGTTCATTATTACCAGAATTAATATTGCCTCGATATTGACTTGTGTTATAAAATTAAACAAAAAGAAGGTAATTATCCAAAAATATTTGGAGTTATTTTATGTTTTATTGAATATTTTCCATAAACAGCCTTGTTTTACTAACGAACATACGTTTTAAGTAAACCAATGAATTATTGTTAACCTCAAAATAAACATTCGATGATTCCACGATTCTCCTCTTCTCTTACTTATTTCCCAAACAACCACATTATCTTTCCAAGCCGGTGTGGATAATAAATCAGAACTTTCCAGGCACTCTTACATTTGTAACGATTCTTCATAAACGCGATTGAAGGGAAAAGATCTCCTAAAACATACAGAAACTTGCGGTGAATACCGGGAATTTCTCGCACAATCTGACGATAAAATCCAGCCTTATCATCCGGGGGATTATCCTTCGGACTTCTTAAGAAGAAAATAAATTTATTACTAAAATCCGGACTATTCCATTTATCAATAAATTCATTGAGCCATTCCGGGAAACCAATGCCCCACATATCTCTCAGCGGCTCAAGATGCCATGCAAGTATCTCTGTCATGCCGGCCTCTGATGCATATTTCAGGAGGTCATTATTTATTATTTCATCGCGATACTTTTCTACCAGAACTATCAGATCGGTGTATAACCTCAGTTGTGATTCATTATTAATCTCATGTAACCAGAGATGTTTGATGAGATATAGAAAAAAGATCTGAGGCCTGGGTAACCAGGCTTTTTCTCCTTTTATATTAAACTCGTAGCTGCTATCATATAGCATTTTGGTCATTAAATTTTTTCTGTCCCCGAAAAGCTCATTGTGAATCTCTACCGATGTCCCATTCTTAATAAGGGAGGGAAGATGTTTTCCAAAATGGTCAATAATCATCTCATGAAAAGGTGACTTTACAGGAAGGGATTCATACCCGTTGCTCATGAGAATCTTCCTTGCTTTGATACACTCATTCCTGTCTATCAGGATATCAACATCAGACATTTGCCGTAATCCGGAACTGCCATAAACAGAATTCTCCAGTGCGAGGCCCTTAAGTATAACTGTTTTTATCTTTTCAGCATTAAACATCCTGAGGACATCACGCATTGATTCGGTGTTGAAGGTATTCCGGCTCAGGCTTATCATCAGGGTACTTCGCAGATAAGAAACAATTTCCTCCGGTATACCTGAAATGAGCTTATGTTTTTCAAGATTATGGCAGACCAGAGCAGCTACTCCATGAACATTAGCAAGGTTTCTGAAATAGTTCCAATCTGTAATAACAGATTTAAGTGACCTGATCCTGCTTAAATGCTCATTACTGAAGTCAAGACGGCATAATTCTATCAAAAGATACTCTTCATTCCTTATTGAGAGGTCACTGTTCATTTGTTAAACCTGCTGCTCTGCTTTGTAAACATTGTGTAATAGATTCCGCCTTTTTCCATTAGCTCATCATGTGTCCCGGTTTCTGCAACTTCCCCTTTATTAAGGACAATTATCCTGTCGGCCAGACTGACATTTGTAAACCGATGGCTGATAAGAATGGATGTCCGGCCTTTGACTATCTCTCTGAAGCGGCTGAAAATTTCATATTCCGTATCCGCATCCAGCGCGCTTGATGGTTCGTCGAGGATCAATACAGGGGCATCCCTGAAGAGAGCTCTTGCCAGGGCAATTTTCTGCCATTCGCCCCAGCTTAGTTCACGACTGTCGTCAAACAGGTTTCCGATGACAGTTTCGTAACCATTTTGAAGATTGTCAATTAAATCATTGATACCCGTAGTTTCGGCAGATGCTTTTATCCGGCTTTCAGGATTTTTTTCATCTATGTTTCCCATCCGGATATTTTCCCCTGCTGTAAGATTATATAGCATAAAGTCCTGAAAAACAACTGAAAAATGTTTCCTGTACTCTTCAGGATCAATATTCCTGATGTCTGTATCATCGTATTTAATCTTACCAGAATCGCAATCGTACAATCTGGACAGTAGCCTCACCAGGGTACTTTTTCCTGCACCATTTGGTCCGACAAGAGCTATTATTTCTCCCTTTTTTATCTCAAATGACACATTGCTGATTGTTTTGAAGTTATTACCTGGATACGAGAAGGAAAGATTGTCGACCACAATTTTTTTCTTTAAAGGATGTGGAACAATCATCGGTTCTGCAGCTGTGATATTTTCTTTCAGATTAAGAAATTCAAATGTGTCACCAATAAACAGACTATCTTCATAAAGTCCTGCCACCGAACTGAATAAATCTTTAATATATATCATTCCCTGTCTGAAAGCGAGAAGAAACATGGCCATCTGTCCAAGTGAAAGCTTTCCGCTGATTGTTTGATGAGCAATAAACAATAATGAGATTAGAAGAGCGGATGCCTTAAAAAAATTGGAGATAAATTCTATCAGAGTTCTTCTTCGTAAAATGTTAATCTCTTCTTCTTTCTGTTTCAGGAATGATTTTCTGAAGAGGCTGATGAAATAATTTCCGAGTCCGAAAAGCCTTAATTCCCTTGAGGGTCTGTCCCCGGTAAGCAGCCAGTTAAAATATGCTGATTTTCTTGCTTCAGGTGTTTGCTGCCTCTGAAAATTGTACAGGATATCTGCATAATATAAACGTAACCATATTCCGGGAATATTAGCAACAAGAAGAAGTACAACAAGCATCCATTGAAGAGTCAGGATAAGTCCGGCCATAAGAACTAAGGATAGAACTCCCCGCAGCATCGATACCAGGTTATTCAGGATGCTGTTTGGGCGCCAGGGGGCTTCTCTCGATGCCCGTGCCAGGCAATCGAAATATTCGGGTCGTTCAAAATTTATAAGGTCGAGTTTGATAGCCTTTGAATGCAATAAACCGTACATATAGACCTCAAGTTTCATAGCCTGTTTCTTGCGGACATAATTACTGAAATCAGATGAGGCTTCATCTAAAAACCAGATTATTGCAACAGCCAGTATGGGCCAGACTATGTTTATTGTATGAGCGAATGAGACTGCTTTGGCAGCCTGGGTTATATCATCAATAACTACTTTGAGAAGCCAGATGAGCATGAGTGGAAAAACACTCCTGAGCGTTGACATAACAATATTTGTTAATGTCCATCCCGGTGAGCTATTCCATACAAGCTTTAATGACTCCCTGAAGAGTTTAATTTTTTCGTTCATTTATTGATTCTTACAACTCTTTTTCCATGTCTTTTTACTCCCCAACCCCCCAAATGGGGGGCTTTGGATCTTCTTTGTTAGTTAACCCCCCATATGAGGGGAAGGGGGTAAAAATTTAAATTTTCTTCCATACAAGTAATCCTATAACTCTTAACCTGTTAATAAAGTATGTTGGTTTTTTCTTAATACTGATATCAGCCGGAACAGGGTTTTCACCGGTAGATTCCGCCCGGACAATCCTTCCGGCTATTTTATCGATTTTAACCGGCTTATCAGCATATGCATTACTGTCTCCTCTCGCGATATAGTATGTAACTCCATCCTTGTATAATATTTTAGAGAGACGGTGAACGATAAGTCCGGCTTCCCTTCGGATTGCTATTATCTCCCCCTCGTGCGGAATGCCTTTGACATTCAGAGGTTCTATCAGTATCAGGGAACCTGGTCTGATGCTCGGGAACATACTGTACCCATGAGCTTTAATCCTGATGGTTTTTCCTTCGGCAAGAAGGGTGAGTCCTACATCTTTAACAATCGCATGACTGTTCGTAAGGTTATTCATTCTCGAGGATAAGGTCGATTACACTTCTGTCGGGTTTGAAAAAAAGCTTTGATGTGGGTATCGTTCCGCACATAATTGAGATAGAACCAAGAAGCCGCGCTACAATATCTGCACCCCAGTTATGCTGTATGCAGTTCGACATCACTTGTGTAACAGCATTTGCACCTTTCAATGTGACAAGCATATTTTCAGAGCCATGTTCGATAATGAAAATCTTGTTGAGTGGCGATTCACGGGGTTCATCATTATTATAAACCGGTGTATTGAACATCCTGTAGCCATTTCCTGTATTCCTCAGTATAAGCCTGTCATCGTGAATAACCTTTGCTCCGGAATTATCCCAGAGCTTTGCCATTGTTGATTTCCCTTTCCCTGATACTCCGCTGAAAATATAACCATGGCCGGCAATGTTAACTCCCGAAGCATGGATCATTATATCTCCGTTTATAACTGTAAGGTAATAAAGAATAAGTCCGTCGAGGGGATATTCAAAGGGATCTGTTTCATCTTTTGCACCATATATCCAGAGGTCCCATTCCATTGAAGTAAGTGAGAATTTCAATACTGCGTTTTTCTCTGAGACAGAAAGCGGGAATATTGTCCAGATATAAAGTTGGGAGCGATATTTCCAGACGCTCCAGAAATTTGTTTCATTATTGAACTGGATGCCATTAATCTCTTCAACATATGGTGCCCTGAAGACCCTTTCAGCTCCTTTTGGAAGATTAAATGGCTCTGAATGAACACGGATGAGGATATCTGATCCGTTACCGGTGTTAAGGTTTCTGAGGAATCTTGCCGAAGGTTTTAGCTCCGGCCCGTTTTCTACAGCTTCAAACCCGATATTATATCCTGCAATATTTAAATTATAATTCCTCATATTTCCCCTAATATCGTTAATACATAAACATTTAATTAATGGACTATCAAATATTTACTCATATTTTCAATAAAAGTAAAAACATCTGACTCAGCGTTTTGTTTATCAATATCATATTCATTTGTCAGTTCATTAATTATCTCTTCAACATTTCTCTTCCCATCAATTTGTTCCCAGATAAAAGCTCCGGTCTCATTAAGTGTATACACACTGTTCATATCAGCAATATTGTTTGTAATGGGAACAAGAACATACTCATTTCCTGTTTTACGTGTAACTATGGAAGTGGATCGGGCAGGTATTGATTTCAAACTGGTCATTGCATTCCAATTATCAACCAAATGTATTAAAATTTGTGGTTCCTTTTCGTACCTTCGCAAAAACTTAAATATGAGTAAGAAAGGAAGGGAGAAAAGAGATTCGGATATTTCAAGGGAATCTCTTTCCGCACAAATACTTGCAGCATTGACAAAAACCCCGGATCAGGGGTTTAATTATAAGCAGATTGCCAAGCGTCTGAACATAACTGATGCTCCGGGAGGGCAGATGATTTCAGATATCCTCAGGGATCTTGCTAAGCAAGGCAGTGTTCAGGAAATATTTCATGGAAAATATAAGGCCAAGGTAACACGTGGCTATATTACAGGCACGGTTGACATGACAAGAATGGGATATGGTTTCATCTCAACTGACGATCTTGACGACGATGTTTTTGTAACGGCTAAGAACCTGAAAACTGCTTTGCACGGCGACAAAGTGAAAGTATGGCTTTATGCAAAAAGAAAGGGAGCAAGGCCTGAGGGAGAAGTAGTGGAGATCATTGAAAGATGGAGGACCTCATTTGTCGGCACAGTGGAGATCATGCCCAATTTTGCGTTTCTGATTCCCGATAATAAGAATATGCCATTTGACCTGTTCATCCCATCTTCAAAATTGAATGGTGCAAAACAAGGACAGAAGGCTGTTGCGAAGGTCACCGACTGGGATCCTAAATCAAAAAACCCTGTAGCAGAGATTATTAATGTTCTTGGGTATCCCGGTCTGCACGAAACCGAGATGCATGCCATTCTTGCTGAATTTGAGCTTCCTTACAGCTTTACTGAAGAAGTTGAGGCTGATGCTGAAAAAATACCGGGAGAAATCACTGAAAAAGATATTAAAGTCAGGAGAGACTTTCGCAAAGTACCAACATTTACAATCGATCCGGCTGACGCAAAGGATTTTGATGATGCTCTTTCTTTAAAGCAACTCGAAAATGGCAATTGGGAAATTGGAGTTCATATTGCCGATGTGACGCACTATGTGAAAATGGATTCACTCGTGGAAGAGGAAGCCAAACAGAGAGCCACATCAATCTATCTGGTTGACAGGGTCGTGCCAATGCTTCCTGAAAGGCTCTCGAATCATATATGTTCACTCAATCAATCCGAAGATAAGCTTACATATTCTGCCGTCTTTGAACTGAACGATAAATCTGAGGTAATTAATGAATGGTTTGGAAGAACCATTATCAATTCTGATAAGAGATTCTCATACAATGAAGCTCAGCAGGTTATTGATACAGGTGACGGCGATATGAAGGAACAGGTACTTTTGCTTCACAGGCTGGCACAGCAACTGAGAGCAAAAAGATTTGCATCGGGCGCTTTTGCGTTTGAGAAAGTGGAAGTAAGGTTTGACCTCGATGAAGCAGGGAAACCATTAGGGATAAAATTTCGGGAAATGGGTACCGCAAACCAGCTCATTGAAGAATTTATGCTGCTGGCTAACAAGCGGGTAGCAGAATATGTCGGGAAAAAGCTAAGAGGAAAAACTTTTGTTTACCGTATTCACGATAAACCCGATCCGGAGAAAATAAGTAATTTCAGCCATTTTATCACCCGGTTTGGTTATAAACTGATTGAAGACGATAAGACATCATTGCCAAAGGCAATGAATAAATTGCTTCACTCCGTTGCTGGCAAAAAGGAACAGAATATCATTGAAACACTCGCGCTTAGATCGATGGCAAAAGCTATTTATTCTACAGACAATATTGGACATTACGGACTTTCCTTTAAATATTATACACATTTTACCTCGCCAATACGGCGTTATCCGGATATGATGGTGCACAGACTTATGTCTGCTTATCTCGCTGAAGAGAATCCCGGGAGCAAGGATAAGTACGAAAAATTGTGCGATCACTCTTCAAAAATGGAAAGACTGGCGGCCGAGGCAGAAAGAGCATCTGTGAAATACAAACAGGTTGAATATATGAGCGATAAGACCGGGAAGGTATTTGAAGGAGTTATATCAGGTGTCACTGAATGGGGCATATATGTTGAGATAGTTGAGAATCAGTGTGAAGGGATGATCCATATACGTGAGCTGGCAGATGATTTCTATGAGTATGATGAGGAGAATTACTGTATAAAAGGACGTTCAACCGGTAAAATCTATACTCTTGGGGACCGCGTTAATATTGAGGTTGTAAAAGCTGATTTGCAGAAGAAACAGCTGGATTACCGGTTAGCAGATAAATAGTTGACCTATTTTCAAACCTCTTCTCCTTCTTTTTTTACCTCACCCCTCAACCCCATAGACGTCAACTTAAGCTTTGGGGATGAATGAGATACTGCATAAAAAAGTTTCCCCTCCTTTTGAAGGAGGGGTGATCGGGACGATTAATTATCTTATATATACAGTATTTTATTTCCCGACCGGGGTGGTTGATTCATTGATCTCTTCTTACCTTTATTGGTATGAAAAACCAAAACCTCTTTAACAGGAAAAGCCTTAAATTCTTCAGATCATCACTTAGGAACAAGTCCACATCTGCTGAGGCTGCGTTATGGAACATTTTAAAATCAAAAAAACTTAATGCAAGAAAATTCAGAAGACAACACAGTATAGGTAACTACATAGTTGACTTTTTTTGTGCTTCAGAAAAACTTGTAATTGAGCTTGATGGAAATCCGCATGGTGAATATCATAAAATAGAAAAAGATAAAAAAAGAGATCAATATCTTGAAAGCCTTGGATTCTCAATACTGGGTAATCAACCACCCCGGCCGGCATCAGCATTTGTATCATAATTAAAAAGTGGTCCGGCCACCCCTCCTTCAAAAGGAGGGGAAATGTATCAGGCTTAAATTCAATACTTTACATTCTGTTTTATACTAAACTCTCTCCATATTTTACTATATTCAACTCCTTAAGTTGACGGCTATG
>Ga0224520_1000089_pt1 | contig 30073 bp, 29 predicted proteins | sample CFST25metaG_2_FD_180684 | JGI IMG/M metagenome (GOLD analysis project Ga0224520, IMG submission 180684) | Peat soil microbial communities from Stordalen Mire, Sweden - C.F.S.T-25 | ecosystem: Environmental > Terrestrial > Soil > Wetlands > Peat | place: Sweden: Norrbotten County, Stordalen Mire... | reverse complement strand
ACCTCGGCACCACGGTAGGGACGATCGGTGCCGACTTCACCGGGTTCAGCTACGAAAAGACGCACATCATGAATGGCTCGCTCACCAGCAACAACACGAACATGATTGCGCTCTACAAGCTCCTTGGCTCTCCAATGGTGCGAGTTGGAGCCAACGATGTCGAACGTTGCACGTGGGCCGGCACAGGGATCGCACCCTCGCAGCCGAATGGGCAGCCATTCAACTACAAGATCACGACCGGCGGAGTCGACCAATTCTGCGGCTTTCTGGCCGCGACGGGAAGCAAGGCCATCTATGGCGTCAATTTCCAGTTGGGCAACTCGACCGCCTCCGCGGCAGAGGCGGCCTATGTCATGAGCGCGTGCCCGTCGAGCATTGTCGGAATCGAGATCGGCAACGAGCCCGACAAATTTGGGAGCTGGGCCGACCAAACAACGGACTACGAGAAGTTTGCGGACGCTATCCTCGCCGCGCCAGGCGCTCTGTTGGTCGGCCCGGCCTGCACCAGCAAAGCTGACGTAACGTTTGCTGCTCCATTTGCTGACAGCATAACGGCGAAATATCCGGGCAAGTTGGCCCTTCTGTCGCAGCACTCCTACGTCGCCGCCGCCAATACATCGGGATGCTCAGTGCCCAACCTCCAGATAACAACGACCCAACTCACCGACATCTTTGATACCATCGAGGCTGCAGCGACAAAGAACAATCTCCCAGGCTGGCGCATGGACGAAAACAACACCTGCTCCGGTCACGGTCAGCAGGGCGTAAGCGACACGTTCCTCTCGGCTCTCTGGGCGATCGACTACATGTTCGAGGTTGCCAAGCGTGGCGGCAGCGGAATCAATTTCCACAACGGCGAGACTGGAATGGATGGAACGGTTCCTTTCTACTATGAGCCGATCAAGGAGAACGGTGGGGTCGTGGTGCAGGTTCAGCCGGAATACTACGGTATGCTCCTCTTCACCCAAGCCGGCGTAGGCTCGATGGTTTCCGCGACCGTCAGCACGAGCGCCCAATACTTCACCGCCTGGGCCGTCAAGACGAACGGATCTACCAGCGTGGTGCTCAACAACCGCAACGCCTCGAGTGGCGTCAGCGCCACTGTGGATCTGGGATCCGCGGTGAGTAGCGCAAGTGCGATCTTTCTGGAGTCGACGCCTACCGGCAACCTGACGGCAGCGGCAGGGAACGTGACCCTTGCTGGCGCCCAGGTCTCGGTGGCGGGCGATTGGCCTCGCAATGCACCTTACACTCAGACAGTTTCGGGAAACACCGTTTCAGTGTATGTCCCAGCCGCGAGCGCAGCGCTCGTCCGCGTCCTGCAGTAGGCCTGAGGAGGCTGGCCTGCTCGTCTCGAGTCAACCTCCCCGCGGGATGAAGATCCCAAGGCGTCACGTGCCCGGCTCACGCGTCCAGTTTGACGCCGGGCGCGTGAATTCGGTATAAGGGAGATGAGGTAGACGATGAGCGATGGAATGAGTTGCGCTGCGGGAGTTTGCCTCGAAAGGACAGTCCGATCATGTCTCGAACTTCGTTGGCCATCCTGATCGCCGGTTCCGGCTTGCTCGTCGTGTCGGCCGCTCGCGCACAGTCCGACGAGAAGCCGCTAGCTGAGTCTGCCGAGCAACAGTCCCAAGCGCTGCCTTCGCCCATCGAGTCTGCCAAGCAACGGTCGCAAGAGCTGGCTCCGCCCATCGTCCTGCCAACCCGACAAACGATTGCTCCGACTCCCGTTAATCCATGGTTGGTTCGGCCTCCGTTCGTTCTAACGGCCGGCGCCGGGTCCGACTGGAGGCTGACCATCTACGGCTTCGCCGAAGCCGACGGAATGTGGGACTCGACCCGGAGCTTCAACGACGGACTGAACAACAACGTCATTGCTCACCCCCTGACGCAGGCCGGTCGCAACCCGCGCCTGCAAGCCACCATTCGAAACAGCCGGCTCGGGTTCAAAGCAGAAGCTCCAGAATTCCACGGCATTCGCTCATCGGGCGTGTTCGAGTTCGACTTGTTTGGCAATCAGCCAAGCATCAACAGCGGCGGGGGATCGCCCGGGCTGGCATCGGGTTCTGGCGCCACGACCGAAGCCGCGTATTTCAACAACGCCGCATTTCGTGTCCGGCACGCGTACCTGAAGATCGAGGATTCCTTCGTCGACGCCTTGGTGGGCCAGACGTACTATCTCCTGGGGTGGCAGAACTACTTCTTCGGAGCCACGTGCGGTTTCCTCGGACTGCCAAATGAACTGTTCAATCGGACGGTGCAGCTTCGTCTGAGCCACAACTTCGCGTCGAATCCAATCAACTTCGAAATCGCGGCCGGGGCGTTCCGCCCGGTTCAACGCGATTCCGCGATGCCGGATACCCAAGGGGGGGCGCGCCTCGCCATCAACCATTGGAAGGGGATCACAACCCCGGGCAGCGGTGGAACCGATGCACGGGCGGCCTCCATCGGTGTGTCTGGCATGGTGCGCCAGTTCAAGGTCGACCCGCATGCACCGCTGCCCGCCTCGCCGATACCACTGATTGGGTGGGCACTCGCGGCCAACGTGCTCCTTCCCATCATCCCTGCGAAGGACGGCACGGATCGCGGGAACGCGTTGACCCTAACCGGAGAATTTGTGACAGGTACCGGTGATGCCGACCAATACACGGGAATGACCGCAGGCGCGACCATGCCCAATGTGTACGGCTTGCCCCCCGGGACCCCGTTCGATTACTTGGGAGTCGCAAGGCCGGACGCGCTTGGGGCCGCACCCCTAGTCGGCCGCCCGTACACGCCCAACGTCGATCCCGGACTGGTGGCGTTCGATCGGAGCGAGGGCATTCACACCATCAATTGGCGGACATTTGTTGTCGGCATCCAGTACTACCTGCCCCCCACGGGGCGCGTCTTCGTCAGCGGGAACTACAGTCAGGGAAAGTCCAACAACATCGCGACGTTCTATCAGCCCATTGCGCCCGGTCAGCCATGGATCAATGCGTTGGGCGTATTCCAGTCTTCGCGGTATGTGGACGGCAACATCTTCTTTGACCTGACCCCCGCTGTTCGGATGGGTCTTTCCTATCAACGCGTCGACCAGAAACTGGCAGACGACACGAACGTCCACAACAATCGCTTCGAGATGACCTTCCTCTATTTCCTATAGGCCCGGTGCTCCGGGAGGCGGAACCATGCGAGTGCAAATGAACCTGCGATCCTCAACCATTGTTGCCGTTGTGGCATTGATGGCGGCCGCCACCGGCCTGTCATGCTACGAGAGCCCACAGTTTCAGCCAATCACTACTGGCGCCAAACCATGGAATCCCAATGATATCCCTAATTATGACCCCAATAACCCCTGGGATCCCCAGCCAACCTGCACAACTGGATACTACGTCGCCATCGACAGCTGCCCAGGTTGCACCGGGGTTTCCTACGCTCTTTGCACCGGGGTCACCTTTACCCAGTGCGTGTGCGGAGGTCCGTTCTGGCCCGGTGTGCAGTGTCCGAAGTCGCTGGTTTGCTGTCCCAACGATTTTCCGCCGTACAACTGGCTGGAACTCACAGGGTACTCTGGCCCTGGCTGGGCCGGCCTCAGCCCGGGTGCGAGCACGCGCACCTGTCCTTGAGGGTGGCGGGGAACGCGTCGGTGGCCCCCGAGCACGGCTAGTTGTCCTGCGCGCCCTCCCGGATCCAATCATGGATGCGGTTCTGCTCTTCTGTGGAGAGCGGAGGGCCAGAGAACGTCAGGTCCGAGGTTCCGTTGGTCGAGTAATTAGTGGTGTCCGCCGGCATTTCGATTCCGCACCTGGTCGTCCCCGCGGGTAGCGGATCCCAGACCTTCAGGTACATAACGCTAGCCTCTGGCTGCCCCGGGAGCACCCGCATTCCACTTTGTGAGCAAACGGACGCCATGCATGGCAGGCCGATGAGGCTCGAGTACGCGCGCACCTTCGAACTCAGGTCGAGCGCGCTGAACCGTATGTCTACGCCGTTGTAGTGGCAGAAGTCGTTGCTGCACCTCGGTTGGATGGTTTCTGTGTAGACCCTGGTGAACGAGTTGGCAGCCGGCGGGCCACCCGCGCCGCATCCCAAGCTGAGAACCGCGCAAACGGAGAGTGTGAAAACCACTCCTAGAACAGTGCGTCTCATCGATTCCTCCACGAGGTCATCTTCTACACTGGAGATCGCCAAGCTACAACGCTCTCCTCCCTCGAACCATTCATTTCAATCAATGGTTCGCCAAGATGCGGATGCCCGCCGGGCTGAATCAGCCTGGGACCTCGCCGGCCTACGCGTTCGGCAATACGTCGTATACGAATGAACCCATCGCCCCTCTTGGAACCGCGGGTTATGCAAAGGCTCGCGAGACTGGCAACGATCGCTATCCGGGTATGCGAAGACATTGCCTCTGGGCGTCACTCATCAGACACTTGAGCAGGCACACAGGAGGTCCACCCAGGGATCCATATCCCCGTGTGTGGCGTCATCGCAGTTCCAATCACAAATCTTCTGCTTACACGGTGAATCAGTTGAGGGGTCAATTACGGGCGACCACAAGTTCAAAGGGGAGTTTGGTTTCGCGCAAACAAAGCTAGCGGACGTGGCGAAGTAGGGATCAGTCGCAACGCAAACCATCATTTCTGTGTACTGCCGTCCCAAATCCGGATTGACAGCGGACGTGTTGGTGTACGTAGTCATGCAGCTCTGCTCGCACACAGTTGTTGTGGTGGGGCAATCGGCCAACCCACTAGCAAGAGCGCAATTCGTTGCACAAGCTTGGGCCAATGTCATTGCAGACGTTCCGGTTGCCCCACCAGCGGCCGAACCACCAGTTGAGATTGCGCCTCCGGTCGTTGCCGAACCGCCTGCGGCGGAGGCACCGCCTGTGGCGCTAATGCCGCCGGTCGCCAAAGCGCCGCCGGCCATCGCGCTTTTCCCGCCGGTGGCCGAGGCACCACCAGCCGTAGTCGTTCCGCCTGTCGCCGAAGCGGTGGTTGCGCCGCTGCCGCAGGACCAGACACAAGAGGCCACGCCTAATACCAGGACCAGTGATCCAACGCTATTTTTCAACATGCAACACCTCACTGAACCGGAGGCTAGCCGAGCACGGCGTTCGTCGCAAGGGCTTTTTCTGGAGGTCACGACTACGACTGAGGAGTTTGCAAGCTGCGGGAATCAGTATGGGAGCACACACGACGGCCTAGCGTGCAACGGGAATGAAAACAGACACAATATGACCCTGGCTGTGGGAACCCAGAGTAGCTGCCAGTCGACAGTGACCGGCTACACGGGTGTGTATGATCTGAGCGGCAACCTGCATGAATGGGAGGACTCGTGCGTCGCGTCTGGCGAATCAACCGCCTGCCACCTCCGCGGCGGCTCCTTCCACTGGGACGACCTGTGCCAAGTCGTGACCTGCGCGGCCAAGTACCTCGACATGAGCACCCTCGCGAGCGAGCACGTCGGCTTCCGCTGCTGCTCCTCCCCCTAAAGCGCGCCTATCCACTCCACGGCCTCGGCCAGGCTGTGACACCTGTGGTCCGGCGTGGTGTGGGGCGGTTGTTCGTCATAGCCGTAGTCGATCCACACGGTACGGCACCCCGCCCGCGCGCCGGCCTCCACATCCCGCCACCTGTCTCCCACCATGAAACTCCTTGTCAGATCCACGTTGTGCCGCCCCGCTCCCTCCAGCAACAAACCGGGTTTCGGCTTCCGGCACGCGCATCGGTCGCCGTCGTCATGCCAACATACCAGCACGTCATCGATCTCCAACTCGGCCCGCAGCCGGTCGTGCATGGCTTCGACGACTTTCCGTGCAAGCGTTCCGCGCGCAACGTCGGGCTGGTTGGTCACGATGATGCGGACCAGCCCCTGGGCTCCGGCTGACTGCAACGCCTCTTTGACTCCCGGCAGGATGTCGAGTTCCTGCACGGATTGGGCGGGGAATGGCTTGCCGCCGTGAACCAGGGCCCGGCACACAACCCCGTCCCGATCCAGGAACAGGGCTGCACGCCCTGTCATGGCAAGCCTTCCCACTTGGTGCTGGCTGCCTTCAGCTTGGGATGCGAAACCAGGAGGTGCCAAACCACGGCTTGAAATGCCTCGGTGTGTGGCGTGGTGTGGGCGGCATTCACCGTCGGCACCACCACGCACGCGTCGGCCACCTTGGCCGTGTGGCCGCCATCGCGGCCCACGATGCCTCCCACAGTCGCGCCGACCTGCTTGGCGTATTCCAACGCTGCCACGAGATTCGGGCTCACGTCTTTTTCGAGATTCCCTCCGCCGACCGAGAGAACGAGGATCATGTCGGCCGCTCGCAGCCGGCTGGTACGCAGCCATGCCGCAAAAACACTCCCCCAGCCTTCATCGTTGGTTCGGGCTGTCAACTCGCTCACGTTGTCGGTGGGCGCGTAGGATTCCATCCCGGCCAGCTTGCGGAAGTCATTCACCGCATGGGAGGCATTGGCCGCACTCCCGCCCACGCCCAGAATGAACAGCCTTCCCCCCTGCGCCCGCGTCGAGGCGAGCGCGTCCACCAACGCTTCAATCGCCTCCCGATCGAGATCGCGAATGACGGCCGAGGCTTCGTCAAGGAACTGGTTTGTGAATGTCATGGTCTTGCGCCAAGTCTGGTTTCCACCAGCGCGCGGAACTCCTCCAGCCCGGCGACGGAACCAATTTCGTAGAATCGCTGCGCTAGTTCAAAGCCTGCCAGTTGTCCTTTGGCCAGCAAGGATTGGTAGATCTGGGCCAGATCCAGACGAACACCGTCCGACACGTCTGCGAACGCCTCGCGCCGAAACACGCCCAACCCGTAGTCGATGTGATGCATCGCTGGGGAGCGTACCGACTTATCGTACCGACGGATCGCCCCAGCTTCATACTGCACGTTGCTCGTGTCGTACTGGCCTTCGTTGCGATAGACCGTCATCAAGGCCAGCTTGCTCGACGCGCGGAAGCTGCCTAGGACAGCCTGATAGTCACAAGGCAGGTACGAGTCGCCGTACAACACAAAGAACTCATCGCCCAACATGTTGAGCGCCCGCCGCACGGCCCCGCCGGTGCCCAGAAGCTGTTCGCCGTCAAAGGCGTACCGAACTTGTAAGTCAAAGGCGGACCCAGACCCGACCACTTGCTCGATCTCTTCGCCCCGGTACCCCACGCACAGCACGACGTCACCGATTCCGCGGGATCGCAGCAACCTGAGCTGGTGAGCCACGAAGGGCTCGCCGCACACATCCACTAGGGACTTGGGAATGGTCTCGGTGATGGGGCGAAGCCGGGTGGCCAGCCCTCCCGCGAGAATTGCGACCGGTGCGATCATTGCGGCAGGCTTGGTGCAAGCGAGTCAGACCGGAACAATAGCACGGCGCGAGCCACGCCCCGTGGCGATGGGACGATGACCCACCGGGCCGAGAAGAAAGCGGGACCTTGACCAGCCGGGTGGCAGGGCGGAACATGAAAGCGAGCGATGGAATTCGTGGCTACCAAGCGTGGCCACAGCAACGGGCTCCGGGATGCCGACCTACGCCACCGACTACAAAGAAGAGCTGCAACGCCTCGGCCCGGCGGGCTTTCAGCGGGCCTATTTCCAGCCTGTCTTGGTGACGCTGGGAATGGCCGGCGAGATCAACCCCATGGCGTCGAGCGGTGGCACGAGCGTGGTCAACCTCAACGATGGGACCTTTGCCTGTACGCGGCTGACGGGACGTGTTTTCCTCGTGGTCAAGCCGCACAACTCGATGCACGGACCGATCAGCGTGGGGCGCACCTCGGAAAACGACATTGCCATCCCTGAGTATTCGGTCTCGAAGCGACATTGCATCATTGCTCGGGTCGACGGCGAATACCGGCTTACCGATATGGGCTCGACCAACGGCACGATCGTGGACGGCATGCCGCTCGTGCCGCAAAAGCCCCGGCGACTCAGGGGCGGCGAAACCGTCTCACTCGGCCGGTTGATGTTGGTCTTCTACTTTCCCGAGGGCTTCATCCGGCACCTGCAGGCTCTGTGACCAGCGCCCCAGGTTCGCTGGCTCACTTTCGCTTTGCCAGATCACCCGCGCGCACTATCGCCAGCCCGTCGGGCTTGATGAACCTCTGCGCCGCCGCGCTTATCTCGGCCGGGGTCAGCCTCTGGATCTTGTCGTTGAGGTCGCGCCAGTACGTGAACGTGCGTTCGAGGAAGAGACCTTGCGCCAGCTCGGCTGACACGAAGTCGTCGTCCGCGATGCGGCTGTCCCAGTTCTTTGCGTAGCTCTTCTTGGCTTCGTCCAGCTCCTTCTCGCTGACGCCGTCCTTGAGCAGCCTGCGGATCTCCTCCAGCATGGCCGCCAAGCTCTTGTCCAGGTTCTGAGGTGCGCAGAGGGCCCAGGCCAGAAAGTGCCCACTCACGTCGACGGGGTGGGCGAAGATGCGTGACCCGGCGCCATAGGACAGGCCCTCTTTCTGGCGCAAACGATCGAAAAGGCGGGAGGTCGGGCTGCCCCCCAGCATGTAGTTGAGCATGGTCAGCGCGGGATACGCAGCGTCATCGTCGCGCACGGGCAGCGTGCTGCCCATGATGACGAATCCCATCTCTTTGTCCGGGGTGTTGATGGTTTCGTCAGCGACGGCGTTGGCCCGGTACGCGAGCGCAATTCGCCGGTACGGGTTCGGCGACTTCCAGCCGCCCAGATCCTTCTGTAGCTGAGTCTTGACCGCTGCCGGGTCGAAGTCGCCCACCACGGCGAGTTGTGCGGCGCTCATCCCCCAGAGCGTCTTGTGCATCCGCGCCAGCTCGGACGCCCTCACTTTGCGCAGCCGCTCGATGCTTTCTTTCACGCTGGGCACGTAGCGCACGTCGTCCTTGGCATAGCGGAACAACTTCTGCATCAGGAGCACCTGGCCGTTGGTGCGCGGGTCCTGCAGCTGCTCCTCTAGCTGCGCCAGAATCTCCTTGCGCAGGGATTCCAGCTCGTTCTTCGTGAACGCTGGCTTGCGCAGGATCTCAGTCAGGAGATCCAGCACTGCTGGCAGATTCTCCCGTGTGGTCTTCACGCGCATCTGGCTGACATTGACCGTACCGGGAGACGAGTGCCCGCCACCAAAGTCCACCTCGGCGCGAAGCTGATCGAGCTCGTCCTTGATCTGCTCGAAGCTGCGCGTCTTCGTTCCACGCATCAACATGTTGGGCAGCACGGCAGCGGCGGTGGTCTTGCCCTTGACGTCCCGCTCGCGTCCGAAGCGTAGGGTCAGTACCAGACGAACCGAGCCCCCCTTGGTTTTCTTTGGCAGAAAGGCGAGCTTGAAGCCGTTGGCCAGATCCACCCTGGTCGTTCGTTTCTCCACGTTTTCAATGGTGGCGAGGAAGGCTTCGCCCTCGGCCACGGCGGCGTTGCCTTTGTAGCCTTTCATCATGGCTGTCACATCAGGCGTTTGCGCCAGCGGTGCGCGGTCGGGTGCCTTGTCAGGCAAGAACAGGCCCAGGGTGCGGTTGGATTCCTTGAGGTAGGCGCGCGCGACCCGTTCCACGTCGAGCGCGGCCACTGCCTTGACCCGGTCGCGTGTCAGGAACAGCAAACGCCAGTCGCCCATGGCCGCGTATTCCGACAGCAGCACGCCGGTGCGCGCCGTCTCGGTCATGCCCAGATCGAAGTCCTTCATCCAGCCCGCGCGCCAGCGCTCCACTTCTTCTTTGGTCACCTTGCTTCCGGCCAGGCCCTCGACGATGCGGATCATGATGTCGCGCACCTTTTCTGGCCTGACGCCGGCGCCCACCTTGGCCGACAAAACGATGACGCCTGGCTCGGCCATCGGGTAGACGCTGCTGCTTACCTCGCTAGCCAGGCCCTTGCCGACCAGCGCCTTGTAGAGGCGCCCGCTGGGCTTGTTGGTCAGGATGTCGGCGATGGCGTCTTCGGTCATGCGGTCAGGGTCTGCGCCCGCCACGCCGTGATAGATGAGGGACACCAGCGCCACGTCGCCAGCTCGGCGCAAGGTCACCTGGCGCTCGCCGTCCTGCACCGGCTCGATGGTCCAGGTGGGCTGGAGCGTGCGCGCGGGGTGCGGGATGGGACCGAAGTACTTGCCCACCAATTGCAGCGCCGGGGCGTGGTCGAACTTGCCGGCGACGATAAGAATGGCATTGTCGGGCTGATAGTACTTGCGATAGAAGGCGCGCAAGTTTCCGACCGGGACGCGCTCAATGTCGCTCCGCGAGCCGATGGTCGACTTGCCGTAGCTGTGCCACTGGTAGGCCGTCGCCATCATCTTTTCTTCCAGCACATTGGCCGGGTTGTTCTCGGCTATCTCGAACTCGTTGCGCACCACCGAGAATTCCTTGGCCAGATCCTCAGCGGCGATCTTGCTGTGGATCATCCGGTCGGCCTCCAGGGCCAGGGCGAAATCCAGGCTTTCCGGCGAGGCGGGTAGTTCTTCGAAGTAGTTGGTGCGGTCCCACCAGGTACTGCCGTTGAAATTGGCGCCCTTGGATTGCAGCAGCTTCCAGATGTCGGGCCGGGTGGGCGTGCCCTTGAACAGCATGTGCTCGAGCAGATGTGCCATGCCCGTCTCGCCATAGCCCTCGACCCGCGAGCCCACGAGATAGGTGACGTTGACCAGGACGGTCGGCTTCGTGGGATCGGGGAAAAGCAGCACGCGCAGGCCGTTGGGCAGGTGGTACTCCGTGATTCCTTCCACTGCAGTCACCTTGGTGGCATCGAGCTGGGCCGTGGCCGCCGCGGGCGCAGATCGGGCCGACGGCGGGTTGGGCATCACCGCGTTGGCTGCGGCCTGGGGAGAGAGAAGGGGCGTGGTGAGTAGCACAGTCATCAGCGTGAACCTACAGCGAATCATAGATCCTCCCGAGCCGAGATTCTTCCCTGTCCAAGGCCGCAGAGCAAGTCAAGGCATGGACCCCGAGAGCTTGCCTGAAGAATGTCCGATCGCTTGGCGCCGAGGCTTCGTCGCGCCCGCCAGCCATTTCGGGGGCTGTCCCGCGCCGCGGGCCTATCCACACGTCGACTGTGGAGCGCTCATCGTCGAACGCCTCCCGCTGCCCTGGCTGTCGGCAAGAGCTACTGCTTGCCAGCCGTGCGCTCGAGACGGGCGCCGCGTACGCGTATCTCGCTCAGATACTGCCTGATCGTCCCCTCGACCGATTCGTTAAACTGCACTTGCCCCTGCGCAATCTCGCGCAACGCCGCGACGCCTGGCTTGTTGTCGCACCTGACCAGCGTCCTGGCGCCCCCTGAGATCTGGCGCGCTCTCTCGGCGGCCAAGATAACCGGGGCGAACCGGTTGGGAACCTTGTCTAGGCAGTCTTCGACGGTGACTCGTGCCACGCGACCTCCAAAAGGATTCGAGCCACTAGTCTTATGGAGCCACCCCTTCGTGTCAAGGGGCCGGCCAGCTAGGGGTTTCGCACAGCCAAAGGCGTTGCAAACCGGAGGCCATGATTCTAGGCTAGTGCTATCTGTTTATCTTTCTGCGCACTCTCTGGGAGGGGGGCGCCAGAGGAGTTCTTAGCCATGCCGCCAGTTACCATCAATTGGAGTGACCTGGAGATCGCTTTCGAGCGCAACTCTCCTGAGCAGGAAAGTTTCCTTGACCTCGAAAACGGGGACCTACTTTCGATCGTCGAAGGCGAGCCTGACGCCGCGGCCCGGCGGGCCAAGGTGGCCAACAAGCCAGACCGCTACGCTCGGGTTGATCCTGCGTCGTCGCGCGAGCAGTACCGCTGGATGGAACGCTTCGTTGGCTTGGTACAAGACCAGGCTCTGCGTGAGCGGCTCCTGGTCGCCATAGACGGCAAGGGGGCTTTTCGCCGGTTCAAGGATGTGTTGCTGGCCTTCCCGGCTGAGCGCGAGCGCTGGTTCGCCCATCGCTCGGAGCTTCTGCACCTTCACATCCAAACCTGGCTTGAGCACATGCAGATCGAAGTGGCGAGTCCTCCTCCCTGGGGTCAGGTGACTGCGCATGCGGAAACGGCGGAAGTACCGCGTATCACCCACACCGGAGAGGCCCCAGGCGAGATCTTGCGGCGTCAGGCGCGCGAGATGCTCGACGAGATACCGGCCGCCGAACTGCCGACTGCCCTCGTGTTTCTTCAGTTCCTCCGCGAGCGCGGCTCGACGCTACTCCTAGGCTCGGGTGTGCCCGAGTCCGCTTCCGGGCCTTCTTCCGCAGGCCAGGACAGCCCCGAGCCTGCCGACGAGGACCGCGACACACTCGAAAAGGACGCCGCGGCCGAATAGGATCCTCTCGGCGCGGGATCAGTCGGCCGCTGCGTGGGGTGTTGCCGCCGCCTCCATGTCTCCGGGTGGAACCCAGATCCAACCCGCAGTTGGGAGAAGGGACGCGACGTCAGGCGACACGGGCCAGGCGTCGCGGCTGCGCAGGTAGCCCGTGTACGCGCCAATGACGGCGTCGAAGACATGATCGCTTCGACGGCACTCTTCACGCCAAACGCCGGGCGCAAAGCTCAAATCACGCAAGCGGGCCAAGATTTCGATCCGTTTGTCGACCCGCTTCTTGTAGGGATCACGAAAGCCAAGCAGCTCGAGCGTGGCGCGCGGATACACCTCAATCAGGCTGTCATTTAGGGTGAATCGATCGGTCAGCGCACGCACCAGATGACTAGCGCGCGCCGTCAGGGGGCCCATCCCCTGGCCCAAGGCCTCGCGCGCCAAGATCCCACGTCGCTGTAAGAGGTACGCTTCAGTGGCCCGCTGGGTGTAGGGCGTAACCGCAGGCTTACCGCGGCGGCCCACGCCGCTAGCCCCAGGGCCTAACCCGAACAGGCGGCGCAGGGTGACCACTTCGGCATCTACACAGCTCTCCTGACCGGGACAACCGGCCACATCGCACCGTACGCAGGGAGGCAGAGTCAGTGGCGCGTCCACGCAGACCATGGCGTCCTCGGCTCGATCACGTACGGTCGCAATCAGCGCGGCATCGTAGAGCGGCGGCTCGTCTGGGCGGGGATGCAGGGCCGTGACGGTTACTCCGCCCCTGCTTCGGTCAAGCACGGCCAGGGCGGTCTTCTTGCCCTTTCCTCCTCCGAGGTCTATCCCGATGAAGCGCTTGAATGGCTTGTGCGTCACTGGCCCTCAGTCATTTCTTCCCACCTGAGCCCGGCGGGTGGCGTCCCTCTGACATTGGGGCAAGGCGTTCCGACGGTCAATGCGAAAGCTCCCTTGACACAACTCTCACAGGGTTCCCATGCCCTGCGCTCCGGCTTCCGCCGGCGCAGCTGTTGACTCTGCGTCACTTTGGTTCACAATCTAGGAAACTGCCCGGACCGGGGAACCGGCCGGGACGGAGTGCTCGATGAAGCGAACGATGTTCAAATCCAAGCTGCACCGGGTGACGGTAACCCATGCCGACTTGGCGTACGAGGGGTCTGTCACGATCGACGAGGCCCTGATGCGTGCAGCAAATATCCTGCCCTATGAGCAGGTTCGCATCTGGAACGTGACCAACGGCAGCCGCATCGAAACCTACGCCTTGCCTGGAAAGGACGGCTCAGGTGTGATCTGCGTCAATGGAGCCGCTGCCCGCCACGCCCATCCGGGCGACACCGTGATCATTGCCACCTTTGCGGACGCAGTGGAGGAGGCTGAGGCCCAACACTGGAGGCCAATGGTGGTTCGGGTGGACAGTCACAACCACATCGTCGGTTGTGACTTGGACGGGGAAATTCCGGGGCCGGCGCGACCGTCGGTGTCCTGATGTGATGCCTGCGCGCCTGGAGATACTGCGCTCACTCGTGGTGCAGGGGGCGGCTGATCCATTCGCGCACTACGGCCTGGCTATGGAACTTCGGACCCAGGGCCAGTGGCAGGAGGCGTGGCAGATCTTCGAGGCTCTGCTCCAGAGCCACCCGGACTACGTCGCAGCCTATGCTCCGGCGGCCGACGCCCTGGTTAGCCTGGGCCGGAACGAGGAAGCCAGAAATATCTTGCGCCAGGGCATCAAGCAGTGTGAGTGCAAGGGGCAATCGCACGCACGCGACCAGCTCCAGGCCGCCCTGGCAGCGATCGGATAGCGGTGCGATCAATGACGCAAAGAGCTGGTGCCGATTTCTTCGTTTCGCCGCCTCTTCTCTAGAGCGCCCAGCGCTCCGGCTCGCTACAATTAAGGGAAACGCAACACGGGAGGTACTACGTGGAGCGAGCAGTGGAAGTGGCTTCGTTCCATCAGAACGAGCTGCGAACGGTGACGACACTTTCGCCGGACGGAGAGAGGCGGGCTGCGGTGCTGGCCGGGCTCGCTTCGGCAGGACTAGTGCTGGCGGCGATGATCGCAGGAACTGTGCTGGTCAACTTGCACCGCACGGTGGTCCACGCGCCCACCTTCCTGGTTGCTTGGCTCGGTGTCGCCGCGGCGGTCGCTGTCGTGGCGGCCCGCCGCGCGGCTGATCGTGCTCGCCGCTACGTGGTAGGCGCTGCCCTCGATGCCGATGCCTTTGGCTCGTCGGAAGTCGATCTGGTTCGGCGCGGAACCGGGGGATACGAGTTGACTCTGGTGCCGGGAATGACTGGCATCATCGAGAGTGGCCGCTCACCTTTGCCGGTCGAGTCCCTGGTGGCTTCGGGGCCTGCATGCTTGGCCCTGCCCCGTCAGGGGCGCGTCTGGGTTCGCCTTGGACCGGCCACTTGGGTGCTTGGTCATGGGCCGCCCCGCCCAGCCAGCCGTCCCAATCTGCCCTGGCAAGAGCGGGTGGCGCGCGGTTGGGCCAGCTTGCGGCGCTCCATGCCGATGGTGGCGGCCGGGCTGCCCGTCGCGGTGCTGGCCACACTGCTCGGGTCGACGCCGGGCGCCATGGCCCTGGGTGACAAGGAGATGCAGTCATTGATTCCAGCCGGCGCGACACCCTGGGAGATCGAGCAACAGATCCGGATCCAGGCGCAACGCCAGGTTTCGTCACTGCACCGCTGCTTCGACCCCCTGCCGCTTGTCTGCCAGAAACCGGGCTTCGTGGGCGTTGGCCTGTCATTGTCGAAGCAAGGCGAGATTGTGTCGCATTGGGTATCGCGATCGACCTACGCGGCCGATTGTCCCGTCACCGACTGCATGGCCGACAGCGCAGCGGAATGGTTCTTCGAGCCCCTGCCTGAGCCGATGAGGCTGGTCCTGCCCATTCAGGTAAAGCGCACGAATAAGCCGCTGCACCTGCCGGGTGTGGCAGTTTCGGCCGACCTGCGCATCGAATAGGACCGGCCTGGATCTCGACGTCGGTTTGAGCGGGGTCCGCTTTGGGCTAGGATGTATCCATGCCCTTGCTCCAGCTATTCACATCGGCCCATCCGGCGGACGAGCACAAGCGCGCGCACCTACTGAAGAGTCTGTCTGCGCTGGTAGCGCGTCTCCTCGGCAAGCCCGAGGGCTATGTCATGATCAGCCTGACCGCGCGTGCCGAGATGAGCTTCGCCGGTAGCAGCGCGCCCGCGTGCTATGCGGAATTGAAGAACGTGGGCACGTTATCGCCCGGCCAGGTGGAGACTCTTTCCAGGTTCCTGTGCCAAGAGCTGTCATCTGGGCTTGGTGTTCCCGCGGAGCGCATCTACATCGAGTTCACCAACGCCGATGGCGCCATGTGGGGTTGGAACGGCGGCACGTTTGGCTAGACACGCTCGAGCGGGTTAGAACCCCCGCCAACCAGATGCCTGTCGTCCTCCGACGCTACTGGCCCGTGCTGGCCGCTACCGCGGTGCTGCTGCCGCATGCGCGGCTCTTCGATTTCGTAACCGACGACGCCTACATCTCCTTTCGCTACGCCTCCAACCTGGCAGAGCACGGCCAACTGGTGTTCAACCTGGGCGAGCGCGTGGAAGGCTTTACCAACTTCTTGTGGACCGTGTTGCTGGCCGCGGGAATCAAGCTGGGGCTGGGCCCGGTGGCGACATCGCGCTTTCTCGGGGTGGCGTTTGGCGTTGGCACCCTGGCCTTGGTGGTACGCATGAGCCTGCGTCTGTCGGGCCAACGTCCGTCGGCCTGGCACCTGGTGGCGCCCGCTCTGCTCGCCTCGACGGGCGCGTTTGCCTGCTGGTGTACGGGCGGACTGGAGACACAGCTCTTCACCTTCCTGTCCTTCTTGGGATTCGACTTGTTGCTGGCGGAGATCTCCTCGCAGCGCGGTTTCTCCAGTGCAGCCATCTTTGCCTTGGCGGCCATGACTCGGCCCGAAGGACTGCTTTTTTTCGGCTTGGGTGGTTTCTTTCGTTTGCTCACGGCGGTCGGTCGCGAACGTCGCCTTCGCCCGCGCCGTGACGAATGGGCATGGCTCGTACTCTTCGCGGCGCTCTTCGTTCCCTATTTTGTCTGGCGCTGGCGCTACTACGGCTGGCTCTTCCCTAACACGTTCTATGTGAAGTCCTCGGCGGGTCCCGGCACCTTGATGCGGGGCGGATACTACCTGCGCCGCTTTGCGGAGGACTACGGCGTGCCTTTCTTCTTCCTGCTGGCCTTGCTCGGCAGGCCAGCTGCAACCGACCAGCCGCACCGCGATCTCTGGCGGCTGACGAGTCTGACTTGGCTAGTGTTTGCTGTCTACGTGGTCAAGGTGGGCGGCGATTTCATGGGCCTGTACCGCTTTATCTTGCCGGTGGTGCCTCTCGGTGCTGTGGTCGTGCAGGAGTCAATCCGCCGGTTGGCCCAGCGCCTGCGCCCAGCCGTGGGCAGGCCCGTGTTGGCGCTGGCCGGTGCGGCTCTGGTGGTCGGCTTCATGGCGGGCAGCCTGCGCGTGAGTCGGGTCGCCACCACCTTCATTGGCGCGGACAACGGAATCGACTCCCCGGGCTACCTGAAGAAATATGCCGAGGATCGCATTCCCATCGGACAATGGTTCGGCAAGAACGCAAGTCCAGATGACCTGATGACGGTAGGGGGAGCGGGCGTGATCCCGTACTACTCCGGCATCCCTGCCTACGATGTCTTCGGCTTGGTTGATGCCCACATCGCCCACGACCCGCATATGAGCGCGTCCGACCGCCCCGGCCACCAGAAGTGGGGCAGCGACCAGTACATGTTGTCACGCAACCCCACCCTCATCACCCACAAGTACTGTCTGCCGGGTCCCTGCGTTGAAGAACATGCTTGGATTCCGAAGGGCTACGAGTGGGTGGACGCTTTGATCCCGGGGCCACGGCCCATCACCTACAGCTTTCTAAAGCGGCGCGATCGCTCGTTCGGCCCGTTTCCGGCACGACACTAGCTAGCGCAAGCACACCGCGCCGCTGCGCAAGACGATGCGACTTCGCGCCGGTATGATGTCGCCGGATGGCGGGTCATGTAGGCGCCGAACTGGTCGAGATCGACGTGTCCCCAGGCCCGGGGCCACCGAGGCACGCCGCAATAGCGCGGACGGCGCGCTCAGCAAAGCCAGGGAGTTGTTCCCCGACCACGAGGCGCGGGCGGCTGCCACTGCCATATTTTCATCCTGGAGATCTCGCTCGCGCCGTCAAGTTTTTTCGTCCGTGTGCATCTGCGCAGCTTGGCAGGTCCTCAGGGGCCGATATACTGACAAAATGGCCGGTCAGCTCTTTGACGTGTTCGTGGTGGGCTCGGCCGAGCCCAGCCCCGCCGGGGAGACACGCCTGGCCTACGCCCTCTCGTCGAAGCACGGCGTCCCGTTGGCCACGGTGGCCAAGGCGATATCCGCCAAGAACCTGCGCGCGGGTCAAAGCCTAGAGCAGGCCCAGGCCCAGGCTCTGGTGCGTCAGCTTCAGGTCATGGGCGCTGTCACGGTCATTCGGCCCGCGGCTGGCCCGGCGCGGGTTTCATCGTCAGCACCCTCCTCGGCAGGGCGGGGCTCGGCTGTACCCGCTCCACCCGAGATGACCATGTCTCGAGTCGATCGGCCGACCGCACCTCCTGCACCCGCTGAAGATCCGTCAGCCGACTCTGCCGCCGCTCCTGGCTTCGGGCCACCTCTTGTCGCTCCGCCCGACCCGGTTGCAGCTAGGGGTCCTTTCGCTCGCCTGCAGGCTGCCGACGCCACAGGCTCCCAGCCGGGTGCTGGTCAGTTTCCTTCGTCGTCGCGGAGCGAGCCCTTCACACCGCGCCCCGCCCCCGATCTGGTCGCGCCACGGCCGGGCGGTGGCCCTCAGTTGTCGCCGCCGCCCGCTGGATCGCCAACACCACGGGCGCGTGGCATGCAGACACCGCCGCCCACTGCCCAATACTTCAGCCCAGTGCCTGGCACCGATGCGTTCCGTGCTGACGTCTCGTCGGGGCCTAAGCTCGAGCTCGCGCGTAGTGATCCCACGCGTCCCTCCGACGACGTCGTGCCGATTCGGGCGACGCCGCTTGCGGGAAGCCTGCGCGATATCGGCGCGACGGCGTCCTCGGGTGTAGCCATGGACGAGGATCCCAGGAACCTGGACCTGGTCCGGTGCGCGCAGCACGGCCTGTACTACGACAAGACCAAGGCCTCGGGCTGTCGCAAATGCATGTCGATGGCTCGCGAAGTGGCCATGGCCTTCGAGAGCCGCAACGCTCCCGCGAGCCTCAAGGTGGCCAATCTGCGCGATCAGCCGGCCAAAAGGGCCTTCATCGGCCTAGCCGTGGCTTTTCTCCTGGGCCTACTTCCGGCTGCCTACTATGCCTTCGGCCCCGGCTCCGCCGACGCCCGCGAGCTTCGTGTGCGGCAAGAAGTTCTCTCGCGCCAGCCAGGCACCGAGGAGATCCTCCACCAGTTCGACGAGTTGGACGAGCAGGTCAACCGGTCACGCGACCGCTCGCTGCGCAACATCGCCCTGGTGTGGGTTGCCACCTCCACGGCTGCAATGGCAGGCTGGTACAAGGTCACCTAGCGAGTACCGCCTCTCGAAGATTCGTAGCTGGTTGGGGCGGCCGAGTTGACGGCGGCGGTACCGGTGGCCGGCTCCTGAACCGACAATTGAACATCCAATAATCGGAACTAGTGCCTCCGGTCAGAAGAGCGGTCATGTTTCGGTGGACGAGGCGCCCGGACGGCAAGGCGCGACGAGGGCGCATACTTGACGTATGTAACCGAGGAGCAACGCAGCCGGCCGGGATGGATCGGCCGCCCAAACGTGGCCGAAATTTTGATCGGAGGCACTAGGCGCTGGCGACTGGCTCGCCGCGATCCAAGGCCTCGTCGCGCCGGCGACGCGCCCGCTCGATCAGCCAGACCACGAGGATTGAGACATTGTAGAGCCCGAAGATGGGGCCTGCGAGCAGGCACTGGGTGAACGGATCAGTGCTGGGCGTGAGCACCCCACCCAGAATAACCGCCAACACGATGGCGTATCGGTTGAATTTGAACATGCCACGGCTGGAAATCAGCCCAATCCAACCGAAGATTGACAGCACGACCGGTAGTTCAAAGGCAAGGCCACAACCCGCCAGGGTCAGCATCTGAAAGTTGGCCACTTCATCCATCATGATCATGGGGTCGAGGCGGAAGGGCAGATCACCCGAGAAGCTGGTGAGCATCCTGGTCAGGTAGTAGGCGGCAGGCTCACACAGGAAGGCGTACGCAAACACGGCGCCCCCGGCAAAACAGAACACGGTGGCCCCGGTGATGAGCATGGTGAGCCGCCTCTCTTTCCGGTAGAGGCCCGGCGCCACGAACTTCCAGATCTCCCAGAACACAAAGGGGCCCGCGATAATGAGGCCTCCGATGATGGCCAGCTTCATGTAGACCCAGAAGGGCTCGGTCAGGCTCTTGGCGTAGAAGTTGACGTCGTGGCCGGCGTCCTTCATGCCTTTGCGCACGGGCCGGGTCAGCCAGTCGAAATACCTCTGGACGAGGACGAACGAGCCGATCATGGCCAGCACAAAGGCGATAGCGGCGTTGCGCAGGTGTGAGCGCAGCTCGGCCAGGTGGGCGAGCAGGCTCATACGCTTGCCGTTCAAACCCTCCTTGGTGCCCGGACTGGCCTGCGGCGTTTCCGACGGCGCCGAGGACGTTGCCGCCTCCGAAGGCGAGGTAACGATCGTGGGCGCAGGGGTTGGCCGGGCGGAACCCATGTCCGTCGGCGGTTCGGTAATGATGGTCTTGTCGGACTGTACGGCGTCGTCTGACATGCTCCGCTAGCCTTTCTTCGGCGGCAACGGGGGCGGGGACAACCGAGGCGATTTGGCATCGGCCTGACTGGACCGGAGCGACGGCAGACGGCTGCCCGGCGGGGACCGCAAGGACGTCGCCGGCACAGGGGGCGGGCGCGCTCCCGCAAGAGCATGCGGTGCCTCGACCGACACCGGATCGGGTGTCACATTGAGGAGTTCAAGCGTGGGCGTTCGCGATGGTCGATTGGAGTCGGGCGGTGGGTTCATGTCCACGGTCACACCCGAAACCGCGGGACCGGCACCAGCGGGATGAGCGCCCGCGGCGTCGGCCGCTGGTACAGCGGTCTCGCCTTCCGGGCGCTGCTTCGCGGCCTCGTCGCGCGCCTTGCGCTCCTGCTCTTCTGGTTTGGCGGCCTTCTGGGCCGCTAGCTCCTCCTCGCGGCGCCTCTCCTCTTCGCGTTCGGCACGCTGTCGCTCGGCCGCTTGCTGAGCCTTGCGCTCCTGCTCCTCGCGTTCGGCGCGTTTCTTGGCCGCTCGCTCTTCGTCGCGACGCTTCTCCTCCTCACGCTCGGCACGCCGTCGCTCGGCCGCTTGCTGAGCCTTGCGCTCCTGCTCCTCACGTTCGGCGCGTTTCTTGGCCGCTCGCTCTTCGTCGCGACGCTTTCGCTCCTCGCTCTCGACACGCCGGTGCTCAGCCTCCTCTCGCGCTTTGCGTTCAGCCTCTTCGCGCGCCTTGCGTTCCTGCTCCTCCCGTTCAGCGCGCTTTTTGGCCGCCAGCTCCTCCTCGCGACGCTTTCGCTCCTCGCTCTCGACATGCCGGTGCTCAGCCTCTTCGCGCGCTTTGCGTTCAGCCTCTTCGCGCGCCTTGCGTTCCTGTTCCTCACGCTCGGCGCGCTTTTTGGCCGCCAGCTCCTCCTCCCGACGCGTCAGTTCCTCGTTCTCGACACGCCGGTGCTCAGCCTCTTCGCGCGCCTTGCGTTCCTGTTCCTCACGCTCGGCGCGCTTTTCAACGGCCCGCCGCTCATCGCGGCGTTTCAGCTCCTCGGGAGGGAGCATGGTCGCCTCGCGTAGCTCAGCCAGCGGCTTGCGAATCGCATCATCCAGCGCGATCTCATTCTTGATATCCGCCGCCGCCTTGCGCACCTCGCGAATGGCCTTGCCCAGACCAGAGGCGATCTCCGGGAGCATGTTGGGCCCGAGGAAGATCAACGCGACGAAGAGAATGACGACGATCTCCTGAAAGCCGAGATTCAGCACGGTGGTTGTTTCTAGATCGGAACCACGCGCGGTTCCAGACTGGAACGAGGGAGGTTACCCACGAAACAGCTCCATCTGGCGCGGGGGGTCTATCGCGTATGCGTCGTAACCGCGCTCGCGCAGGATGGTGGCGAAGGTTTCGGCAAATCCCCTGTGCAGTGCGACCTCATGCGCCCCGGTGGCTTCGAGATACGCGACGAGGTCAGGGAATCCCGCTTGGTTCGACAACGCGATGCCCTGGTCAGCTCGCATACAGGCGACGGCCGTGGGTTCGACGCTGAAGCCAGAAACGAACGCGAAGGTCGGAGAATCGAGTCGGCCAAGCGCCGGGGCATCGCGCGCCTCCGGTGGCCAGAGCAGAGCCTCGTTCGGGCCCAGCTTTCCCCCAAAACGACGCAGCGGCGGGGGCGACGCCCCAGCCTGCCGAAAACGGTCCAGGACCCCCACGATGGTGCCATGCGCGCGCATGGTAACGCCGGCAGCCTGCAGCACCTCGGCCGTTGCCGGTGCCGGGCCGAAGGGGGATACAAGCAAGACTGGCGCACGCCGCGTGGCCAGCGCTGCCTCCACGAACCCTTGCAGCGCCGCTTGCGCCTCCTCGCGTGGTGGCAGCACGAAGCGCGGATCGCCGAAGGTGGCGTCCAGGCACACGGCGTCTGCGCATCGAGCCTCCGCGGGACCCAGGCCTGCGAAGGCGCTCTCACGGCAGATGGTTCCGGCGTAGAGCAGTCGCCGACCGCCACGTTCGCAGAGCAGTGAGGCTGCGCCCGGCAAGTACCCCGCAGGCACGAGCGCCAAACGCAGCCCGCCCAGGTCGAATGCCCGCCCGAACCCAGCCGGCAACGCGCGCGCGCGCAAGCGTTCCCCGGCTGCGCCCAACAGCACGAGCGTGCCCTCGGTGGCCAGGAGCTGGCGCCGTCCCGCCCGGCGCGCTGACAGGCTGAACGACGACCCGGGCGCCAGCGCCTTGGCGTGCGAGAGGAACACCAGATCGGTGGCAAACCCCGCCGCATCGCAGGTAAGCTGAGTGCCATCCAAGGTGACACCTGCGTGGTAGCTGAAAGCGCGCTTCCGCCGCCGGGACATGACGAGGTCTTATACCCGCGATCCGTCAGCGATGGGGCGGCGTAAGATCGCGAACCTTTGCGGCTCGCAAGATGCGCTCGCTCTCATCGACCAGGCCGGGGTCGCGATCATGCAGAAAGCGCGTGGCTGTGACCAAGAAATCCCCGGTCCGCATGACTGCCACCCATGCGCGCGAAAAGCCACCAGGATCCCCAGGCCGCGCCCCGGGGTCATCGGCGACGAAGGCGCGGCCTTCCAGGTCGCGGTCCGTGAACGAGCGGACTTCGCCCAGGATGGGCGTTCCTGCCAGACTGCGCTGGGCTTGGACGACGAGGCGATCCAGGTCGGGCGCTTGGCGGCTCCCCGTCACGGTCAACAGCCACAGGACGGAACGTGGTCCACCCGAGTTGGCTTCCACGCGGATTCGGGCCGAGGCCGGCTCGCCCTTCGTCACGTCGAGACTGTCGGTCCAGCCCGACGGCAGGTTGAGCGCCAGCACATGCCAGCCCGTGATGGGGTAGTAACGCTCCGAGGTCTCGTCCACCGCCAGGTCAAGGGCGTGGTTCTGGCTGGGATCACGCCGCCAGAAGCGGTCGGGCAGACGTTGTCCAGGCTCGGGCTGCGGCGGACGCCTTGCGATGGCATCGCCGTTGATGATCGATTCTGTCAGCGCCTTCATCGGTTCCAGAATCTCGACCATCTCCAGGGGTGGCCGGTCTTCCAGCAAGCGATCCACCACGTTGCGAAGCTTCGTCGCTTCGCCCTGCGCCTGCGCAATCTGGCCCGACGTCGCCAACAACAATGCTCGGTCGTACAGGACCAGGGGATGCCCGGGCGCAAGCTCGTCCGCCCGCGCGTAAGCGCGCATAGCGAGATCATCCATGCCCCACCGCCAGGCACGATAGCCCAGGCTGAGGAAGTTTTGCGCTGCCAGAAACCCGTCGTTGGTCAGCCGACTGACCTCCTCGAAGGCCGCCACAGCGCCGTTCGGCGCACCACCCTGGATGAGCACGTTTCCAAGCGACGTCCATGATTCCACAGAGGGAGCCAGCTCGACGGCACGCCAGGCTGCGCGCGCCGCTTCCTGAAGACGGTTTGCCCGCCGCAGCGCCAGGGCCAGCCGGCGCCACGCTTCTGCGTCGTCAGGACGGTCGGCTGCGCTCCGCTCGGCCGTGGCGATCTCGGCGAGCACGGGATTGGTCTGCAGGACCGGCGCGAACGGCTTGGGCGGTGCCGGCGCCGGTGCCGGCGCCGGGGCTGGAGCCGGGACCGGGGCTGGCATCGGACGAGCGCAGGCGCCCAACAGAGCCAGTGCCAACAGCAAGCGAGTTCGTGGCATCGGAGTGACTTTAGCCCAGTAGGGGCCGAGAGAGGTGTACGTCGCGGCTAGCTTGGAACGATCAGAGTCTTTGTCTTCTGATCGAACTCCGGCGGGATGGCATCCTTTCCGTCTTCTGTGGATAGCGCGGAAATGCGGCGGCGGCCCTACGCTATCGCGAACAGGGCGTGCTCAGCCTGCGCCACGTACGTCCCGCCGAACAGATTGACGTGAACCATGAGGAAGTAGAGCTGATAGAGCGGCACGCGTTCTTCGTGGCCCGAGGAGAGCGGCCACGCCTCTTCATAGGCGCCGAACACGTGGTGTCCGAACCCACCGAAGAGGCGCATCATGGCCAGGTCGACCTCGCGGTGGCCGCCGTACACGGCTGGATCGATGAGGCAGGCCGTGCCGGTTTCGTCCCCGATCACATTGCCACCCCATAGATCGCCGTGCAGGCGGGCCGGGGGCTCGGCCGGACCCACCCGTTCGTCGAGCACGGCGAAGAGTCGGTCGAAGCCGCGGGCCATAGCCGCACTGCACAGACCGGCGTTGCGCGCCTGTCGAAGCTGGGGTTCCAGTCTGCGGGCGCGGTAGAAGTCCGGCCAGCGCGGGGCGGGCGCGTTGGGCTGGGGCAGGCGTCCGATGAAGTTGTCGCGATCGAGGCCGAAGCCGGGCGCCCCAAAGCGGTGCAGGGCTGCCAGATCGCGGCCCAGCCGTTCGTCGAAATCGGGCCGACGTCGTGCCGCCGAGATGCGTTCGAGCACCAGGAATGTCTCACCGACCGCCAGGACCTCGGGAACGCGGAGCGCGCGGGCTTGCGCCAGCCAGGCCAGGCCGTGCGCCTCCGCCGCAAACACGGTTGGATCTGCGACGATGTTGCTCTTGACGAACACGACCCGCCCATCTGCCAGCGTCATCTCGTGGGCGCTGTTGATGTCGCCGCCGGACATCGGGCGCGACGACCGCACCGCACTGCCCATGGCACGCGCCACCGCCGCCTCCAGTTGATGCCCGGCCATCACACAAGCCCGTGCGTGCGACGCAGGTGTTCGAGTAGGCCACGGCAGGCCGCCTCGCAGATATCAAACACGCGCTCGAAGCCGTCGACATCGCCATAGTAGGGATCCGGCACGTCGGAGTGGGGCGGCGAAGCTGGGTCGAACTCGCGCAGCAGGTGCACCTTGGCGCGCGCCTGGGCGTCGGGAGCCAGGCGCACCAGGTCGGAGAGGTTCTCGCGGTCGAGCGCCAGCACATAGTCGAAGCGCGCGAAGTCCGAGCGCTGGAACTGGCGCGCCACGCCGGCCAAGGGCATGCCCCGTCGCGCCCCCGCGGCTTGGCTGCGCTCATCGCGCGACTCGCCCACGTGCCAGGCACCCGTGCCCGCGCTGTCGATCTCGATCGCGCCGTCGAGACGCGCCTCCCGCACCAGATGGCGCATGACCGCCTCGGCCGTGGGGGAACGGCAGATGTTGCCCATGCAGACAAAGCTGATCGCGATGCGCGCCCGGCTCAAGTCACGAGGCTCCCGATGAGCGTCGCCGGATTGGCGCGCTCGATTGTTACGTCGACCAGCGCGCCCAGCGTGGCTCTCGGTCCCGCCGGCACGATCACGGAACGGAAGCTGTCGGTGCGACCCAGTAGCTCATTCGGCGAGCGGCGCGAGGGTGCCTCCAGCAGAACCCGCTCGCGCCGCCCCACTTGGGCTGCGTGGATCTCGCCCGTGATTCGCCTCTGCAGATCGATCACCTGGGCCAGGCGGCGCTGCTTCACTTCGGCCGGAACATCATCGGCCATGGTCCGCGCGGCCAAGGTGTCGGGACGCTCGGAATAGGCAAAGGTGAAGGCATTGTCGAAGCGCAGATCCTGCAAGGCGTGCAGAAGTTCGGCGAACTCCTCCTCGCTCTCACCGCAAAAACCGACCAACAGGTCCGTGGTGATGGCCACCCCGGGCAAGGCCGCGCGCAGGGCCCCTACCAGGTCGCGGTACTGGGCAAAGCTGTAACCCCGTCCCATGCGCGCCAGCACCGTGTCCGACCCCGACTGCAAGGGCAGGTGTACGTGCTTGCAGATCTTGGCCGACCCGGCCATGGCCGCAATCACCTCCCGGGAAAACCCCAGCGGATAGGGCGACATGAAGCGAATCCGCTCCAGACCGTCGATTCCCGTCAGTGCGTGAAGCAGGCTCGCGAATCCCACGTCGCCGTGCCGATAGGAGGTCACCGTCTGGCCAAGCAGGCGAACCTCTTTGCCGCCGGCAGCGACCAGGGCGTGCGCCTGGCGCAGGACTTCGCCAGGTGCGGTGCCACGCTCGCGCCCGCGGGTATACGGCACCACGCAGAAAGAACAGAACCGATCGCAGCCGCGCTGGATGGCAATGGGACCGACCACGGTGCCCGTGGCGTCGCGGGCGGGGTCCAGGCCCGTATAGGTTTCATGCGGGTCGAGGGTCGTGTCGTCGATCTTTGCGCCGGCGCGCGCCTCTTCGATGTGAGCCAGAAGCCGTCGGTAGCTGTCTGGCCCCACCACCAGGTCGACAAAGGGCGCCCGGGCGCGCACCTGGCCGCGCAGGTGCTCCGCCATGCAGCCGGTAATGCCCAGGACCACATGGGGTCGCTGGGCCTTGTGGGTCGCCAGCGTGCTGGCGCGGCCCCACACCCGCTCCACAGCCTTTTCGCGTACGGCGCAGGTGTTGATCAGAATCACGTCGGCCGCGGCCGGATCATGGGTCCGCTGGTAGCCTGCCCCCTGCAGCAGGCCGAGCACAATCTCGGTGTCGGCCACATTCATCTGGCAGCCGTAGGTTTCAACATAGGCCAAGAGGCTCATGCAAAGGGTCTTCTTATCGCATGGAATCCCGGCCCGCTACCTGCGGCTCACTATCGTGCGAGGGCGAGGGCGTCGGTTGGACTCAACCGCTTGATTTCCCTCAGCACGTCGAAATCGCCATCGACGGAAACCAGAAGGCTCACCGAACCATTCTTCATGACAGCGGCATGGAGGGCATCGCGTGCTCCCAGACCGTGGTGTCGCTCGAGAAGTTTGCACGCCTCCAGGACATCCTCTCGCCTGACCGGGAGAACCTCACGCACGAGATCGCTTGCGGCGCGAACTGCGACGATCGCGTCTTTGATGTTAAGGCGTCGGGAGCGTACGTGCAGGATTTCTTGCAAGACCTCGGTGTTGGTAACGGCCTCGAGTCCACCATCGCCCACGGCCTGCAAGAGATCCCGGCACGGCTGTCGGTAGGGGCCTTCCCCGCCCACCGCGTAGAGGAAGACGTTGGCGTCAAGGAAGACGCGTGCCACGACGTTCCTCAATCTCCTTCTTGAGTGCCCGCCATGCGGGCAATCGCGTATCGGGTAGCTGCAGAAACTGCTGCGCGGCGATGGCCCGGCGTTCGCGATCGGCTGTGCATGCGTACTGGACGCACACGGCTTCGCGCATCAGGCTGGCGACAGAGGTACCGCGGGATCGAGCCACGCGTCCTAGGGCATCGAACTCATCTGGGTCCATGAGCACCTGCACGCGTTTCGTCTTGGCCATGGCCCCAGTATGCACATGTGCCTGAGCATATGCAAGTCATCGCTTCGAGTCGCTTCTTGGTGCAGCTACCCAACTCTACCGGATCGGCCTTCGGGTGCCGTCGGTGAATCGAAGAGCGGACGCGGCAAGGTCTACTTGCTCGACAAGCGCTCCACCTGTCGCACAGCCTCGGGCCGCGAGGGAGCGTCCTGGGGCGCCAGCTCCACGTATTTCTTGAAGGCGGCCAGCGCGGCAGATTTGGAGCCGGTCACAAGCTCGGCTTGGCCAAGCTGGAAATACAACTCGCTTTCCCATGGGGCATTCGCCGGCATCTTGGCAATGGCCTTGCGGAAGTGATCAATGGCGGCCGTGGGTCGGCCGTGGTCCATCTCCTGCCGGCCCAGGCGATAGTGCGGCTCCGAAGCGTCGGGGGCGACGCGAACCGCGTCGTGCCACGCGGCCTCAGCCTTGGGTTGCTGTCCCATCTTGTCGTAGCAGAGTCCCTGGAAGATGAGCGGCTCGGCCGACGCCGGAAGCATGGTGGCTGCCTCCTTGAAGTCCACCAGGGCCTTTTCCGGATCGCCGCGCCGGAAATACTCGCGCCCACGTTCCATTCGGGCCTCGGGCAGGCTGCTGGCAGCGTCCAGCGCGACGTAGGCCTCTTGCTCCTTGCCCACCTTCAGAAGAACCCGGCCGTAGGCATAACTGTAGACGGGGAGCTTTTCCCACATGAGAGCCCGCCGATACTCGGCGAGCGCTGCCCCCAACTCGCCGCGCGTCTCGTGCACGCGGGCGAGAAGGTACGCGGCCTCCGCGTTGCGGGGATTCTCATCCTGAACTTTCTTCGCCTCGCTCTGGGCAAGCTCGTTCTTTCCCAGGTCGAGCGCCAGCCGCGCCAGCGCCAAACGCAAGCTCGGTGTCGCCCGGCCGGTGGTCAACTCCTCCTGATAGCGCGCCAGTGCTTCGTCCTTCTGGCCCAGGGCGAGACAGACGGTAGCCAGGCGCTCGCGCAGCCCGAGCGTGGCCGGCATCTCCTTGAGCGTCTCCTCGAGATAGGTCTTGGCCTCGGTGAGCTTGTCCTGTGCCTGCAACGCGGCCGCTACGCCCAGACGGGCCTGGGTAGATTTGGGATCCGCCTGCAGGGCCTTGCGGAAGACCTCCTCGGCCTTCACAGCCTCCTTCGCCATGATCAGGGCGTCGCCCCAGGCTAGTTGCAAAATGGCAGCGGGTGCTCCAGCCTCTTCGGCTGCACGCAGCACGGACAGGGATTCCTGCGCCTTGTTCTGTTGCTGCAGGAGCGCGGCCAGCTTCAACGAGGCGGGCAAGAACTTGGGATCGCGCTTGAGTGCCTCGCGATAGCCCTGCTCCGCGCCCACAATGTCAGGCGGCTGTCTCGCGGCGGCGGCGAACCCGTCCCAGAAGGATCCCCGTGGGTCATTGGGTGCGGCCTTGGCGGCTAGGCTGAGAAGCTTTGTGCCTTGGTCCACCTTCTTGGTGGCCAGAAAGGCCCCGCCCAAGGCGAACTTGCCCGCGGTGGTCGCGTCCACCGCGGCTCCCGGAGACTGGAGCGCGGTCAGCGCCTCGTCGTAGCGCCCTTCGTAGAGCAACGACTCGCCCAACGCCAAGTACGCTGCGGTCAGGCGCGTATCCAGCGACATTGCCTTGCGTAGCATGGCCTCGGCGTCATGGGTGCGCCCCAGCTCCAATGCGGCCTGGCCCCGCAGAAGTTGAGCTTGCGCCAGCTCGTGGGGCGAAGCGGCCGGCTGTTTCCTGTCGACAAGGGCCTGCGCCGCCGCCAAACGTTGCTCCGGTGCCGCCGCCATCCGCGCCAACCCCAGGGCAGCCCCAAAGTGCTCCGGGTTCCTGCTCAGAACCTTCTCGTACTCCGAACGCGCTTCGGGCTTGCCGGCCTGCTCGAATGCTTGCGCCAGCAGGTACTGCGCGACCAGTTCCTTGGGACGGGCGGCTGCGTACCGACGCAGTGGCTCCACCGCAGCGGCGGCTTGGTCATCCGCCATCCGCGCCAGCGCTACGACAAGTTGGCTCTCGGCGAGCCCGCCTTCCTTTCCCAGGGCCGGCTCGGCTTGCTTCGGCTTGCCCTTGGCAACGGCCAAGAGCGCCTTGCCGCGAAAGAAACCGGCGACGGGCTTCTGCGATGGCTCGATCGCTTGCAGGAATTGTTCGGCGCGAGCGATCTTGGCCGGATCCGCGCCGTGGACAAGGACGTCGAGAAGCGTGATTTCTGCGGCCTTGCTCCGCAGGGCGTGGCCTTCGTCCTGCAGAGGCGCAGTGACTTGCGCAAGCCGATTCTCGGCCGATTGGTAGGCTGCTGGATTGTCGTTGAGCAGGCCAGCCGCCATCGGACCAATGACTTCCTCGACCTTGGGTGCCGGACGCGAGGATGACAGAAAGACGACGGCCGCAACGCCCGCCACCACGACCCCGCCGCCGACCGCGATAGCCCAGGTGGGAATCCGAGCCTTCTTGGCCACTGGCCGCAGGGCGCCTCCGCGCCTGGGCGCTCGCCCCGCGACAGGCTGCAGTGCGGGCAGGTCCGCGGCCGCCGCCTCGGCCAGTCCATCGCTGGCGACCCGAGCGCCAGGGAAGGGCAGGGTCGCAGCCCCCGCTTGTGAGCTCGAATCGCCCTCCAACTCCAGGCTGAACCCGAGGTCCACACCACCTGACGATTGCCTGCTGCCCGGCGGGGAAGACTCGGGTGGGGACGCTCCAGTCGGTATCAGCGGCGCCAACTTGGGCACAGACGCTCCCGTCGGCGTGAGCGGCGGCGAGGCGGGCACGGGAGCCCCTCCCGGCGGCACACGCGCTAACACGGGAATTGGGGGCGGAGTCGCAGTGCCGCGCCCGAGCCCGGCGACGCCAGTTCCTTTCGCCGCCGCTCACGCC
>Ga0224520_1000085_pt1 | contig 31125 bp, 27 predicted proteins | sample CFST25metaG_2_FD_180684 | JGI IMG/M metagenome (GOLD analysis project Ga0224520, IMG submission 180684) | Peat soil microbial communities from Stordalen Mire, Sweden - C.F.S.T-25 | ecosystem: Environmental > Terrestrial > Soil > Wetlands > Peat | place: Sweden: Norrbotten County, Stordalen Mire... | reverse complement strand
TGCTGCCGCCCGTTGAAACTGCGCCACCGCTAGCGGTCGCCGCATCCACGGCGCCGGCGCTGGTGGCTGTGCTTCCAGCGATGCTAGTTGCCCCGCCAGCCGCGGCCTCACTGGCACCAGGGCTTCCGCCCGCGCCCATCCCACCAGTCCCAACGGCCGCGGCATCCCCGGTTGGCTTGGTGTTGTTGGTACGAAGCCCACCATTTCGCCCGCATCCTGCCATAGCGACGGCGACCGCAAACGAGACTATCCTCTTCATGAGTCACCCTGCAGACGACAATGCTACTCGCTAAGCACAGTGCGGAGTGAGAATTGTTCCAGCCTGCCCTCCCAATCAGCACGGTGGCATGCCCAAGAAACGGATGCCGGCATGCTTCTGCACGCCGACAATTCTACTCTCGTCCTGGTGACTCTGGTCCGGTATCCAGCAACGCGGCCAACAGCGCATCCACGTCGCCCTGACCGCCCAAATAGTACGGCGCCAGGCTGCGCGCTCTTCGCCCGACCCGCACAGCTAGCAAGGGCAGGCGCCGGGTGAGCGCGAACACATCCTCGTCGGTCTGGTCGTCACCCAAGTACAAAGCGGCCTCACAGCCCAAGCGGCGCAATTCTGCTTGCAGAGCAGTGGCTTTATTGGGCGCACCCACCGGCAATAGATCCACCACCAGAATCCCCTCGATCGCGCGCGCTTCAGTCAGATCAGCAGTGGCAGCCAAAATGGCCCTTAAGGCGACGGGCCGATTGCGTGACTTGCGATAGTGGATGGCCAGGCTCGCGCCTTTGTTTTCGAAAACGATCCCGGCTACGCCCTCAAGTCTTGGCTTCACCCTGGCCAGCCAACCTCGGACCGCACGGCGGGCTGCGGGCAAGATGGGTGACGGCTCGATGCCGTGGTTGCCGAACACCTGCCGCAATGGAATTCCGGTCAAGCGGCGGGCCACATCGGCGCGGCTGCGACCGGAAATCACCACGCAAGGATACTTCCGCGCCACCTCCGCCAACAAGCGGCGGGTGCGCGGACGCAGACGGGCGGCTGGCGGATCGGCCACGATGGGCGCCAGGGTGCCGTCGAAGTCAAAGGCCAAGAGCACTCGGCCGCGGACCAGACGGCGCAGCACCGAACGATTTTGCGGCGCGAGGAGCGACTTCATTTCACAAGGCCGGGCAGGGTCGTAACTTCGTCGCTGCCGCGGCTTAAGATGCTTCCTTTGCGGCGCAGACGGGCCGCGTCCATCAGCATGCGGCCGGCCCAGCGGTACACGTTGAACTCGGCCAGGAAGGAGCGCATGGCGTGCATGCGCTCACGCTGCTCGTCGGGGGGCATGGCCAGCGCCCGCGCGATGGCGGCGCTGGCTTCTTCCAGGTCGTAGGGATTGACCACCAGCGCCTCCGACATCTCGCGCGCGGCTCCGGTGAACTGGCTCAACAGCAGGACGCCGCGCTCGTCGTCGCGGGCAGCCGCAAATTCCTTGGCCACCAGGTTCATGCCGTCGTGCAGGCTGCTGACGTAGCACAGGTCGGCGGCGCGGTAGTAGCGGAAGACCTGGGGCGGCTCGTGGTGGGCACGCAGGAGGATGATGGGCTGGTAGGCACCCTCGCCGAAGCGCTGGTTGATACGCGCCGCGGTTCGCTCGACGGTCTCGTCGAGCTGGCGGTAGCGCTCGATCAGGGTGCGGCTGGGCGCCGCCATCTGCACGAAGCTGAAGCGGCCGGCAAAGGTGGGGAAGCGTTCCAGGAAGCGCTCCACGGCCAGCAGGCGTTCCTCGATGCCCTTGGTGTAGTCGAGCCGATCCACCCCCAGGCCGAGCAGGGCATCGTCGCGCAGACCCAGCTCCTTGCGTACCCCGCTGCGACACTCGGCCACCGGCGGCGCGGTCGCGACCCAACGGCTGGGCCACTCGATGGAAATGGGGTAGGGCCGCACCAGGGTCGCGCGTCCGTGTTGCACCACCGCGTTCTGTTCCCGATCGATGCGCGCCTCCAGGTAGCGATCCACCGAATCGAGAAAGTTGTTGCAGTGCTGGCGCGTGTGGAAGCCCATGATGCTGCTGCCGAGCATGCCCTGCAGGATCTGGGCGCGCCAAGGGCAGATCCCGAAGTGCTCGCCGTTGGGCCAAGGGATGTGCCAGAAGGTGATGATGGTGGCGCGCGGCCGTCGCTCGCGCACCAGGCGCGGCACCAGAGCGAAGTGGTAATCCTGCACCAGCACCACGGGATCCTCGCCTTCGGCTTCGTCGCACACGGCCTCGGCGAAGCGGCGATTGACAGCTTCGTAGGTGGCCCAGTCGGTGGCGCGGAAGATGGGCCGCGCGTGGGCCAGGTGGCATAGCGGCCACAGGCCCTCGTTGGCCAGGCCGTAGTAGTAGCCGCGTTCCTCCTGCTCGGACAGCCACACCCGGCGCAAGATGTACGATTCTTCACCCGGCGGTACGCGCACGTGGTCCTTGCTGTCCACCACCGCGCGATCAGCGGAGCCACTGCCATGGGCGATCCACACGCCCGAGCAGGCGCGCAAGGCGGGCTCGACCGCCGCGACCAGGCCGCTGGCGGGATGGCGAACCTGAATCGCGCCATCGCTGCCGCGTTCGTGGATATAGGGCTCGCGATTGGCGAGCACGATCACCTTCTCGCCGGGGAAGTGGCGCACCAGCGCCTGCTTGAGATGTTGAGGGTTCCACGCGCTGGACGGCCCGTCCATCTCGCGCTCGGCGGCGATGCGCTCGACCAGCTCACGCACGTCAGCCACGATGGGCAGAAACTCCTTGCGCCGCGACTCCCCCAGGATGAAGCGGCGCAGTTCCTTGCGGAAACCGCGCCACGACAGTCGGGCGGCGATCACCGTGACCAGTGAGGCGCAGAGAGCGAGGCCGGCGAACACCATGAGCAGAAGCTGGCGTAGGCGCGCGTCTCGTCTGTCGATGAAAGATAGATCGTGCACCAGCAGCAACAGGCCCAGCGACGCCCCGTCGCGCAGGACCGGCACGACGCTGAGGTACACGTCGCCGCCCGGTAAAGACCAGTTGGTTCCCCAGACCAGGCCGGGCGCCGCGGGCTGGCCCTCGCGCTCGGCGGCCATGCGCTGCCTTACCTGGGCGCAGCCAAGGTCACGGGGAAAGGCGGGCGAGCGGGCCAGGAGCTGGTTGTTCAGGCCGCAGGCCCCTGCTGCGGTGATGCGCTGGTCGCGGGCCAGGTCGGTCAGCATGGCCTCGAAGGGCTCGCGCGCTCCGGCGGCCCAGCGTGCCAGCAGCGCGGGCTGGGCGGCTTTGGCCAGCTCAGTCATGCGCTGGGCGATGTCAGCTTCGAACCACCGGCGCGTGGTCCTCTGGACCGCGCCCGAGGCTAGGTAGGCCAGCAGGGCCACGCCGGCAAGAAAGACGACCAGGAAGCGGGCCATTCTGCGCATCGGTCCCTCCAGGGTTCAAAGCGGGGCTTGCCCATGCTATTGCAGTCTCGCGTCCCGGCGCGCCACCGCCCCACGCGTAGGCCAGCCTAGCCGGAGGTCGACCGGGCTTCAACAGCGTTGATCGTCGCGTCCACGATCCGCGCCTGCTGTGGCGAAAAAAAAAGGATCTGCCAGGGCCGGCTATTATGATCATTGTGTGATCAGCTTCAGGCTTTCGGTCTTCTGCGCAGCCGCCTTGTTTGCGGCGCGTGTCCTGGCCGTGACGCCCGACACACCGTGGCCCGCACGAGAGCGTCACAACGGAGAAGAATTGCGACCTAGCGGGCACGAATTGAAGGACATCCGGCGCTGGCCTGCCGAGCCCGAGTCCCCGCCCGGTCCGCTGGATCCGGCCCGCTTCCGCATGGCGCTGGCTGCGTTGTGCCAGGGCTGGGCCCCGACGGGCGCCGTAGGCCGTTTGGGCGACAGCGTACGCGAGGCCGCTGCTGAGGCGAGCGTGGATCCGTTCCTCCTCGGCGCCCTGGTCTATAGGGACAGCCGCTGCAAGCCAGAGCTGCACACACGGTTCGGGATCGGGCTGCTGCAGATCCAGCCGCACATGGTTGCCGCCAACGTGCACGGCTCCAACCTGGTCTATCAAGTGCGGGCCGGTGAGGTGTGGACGGAGAAGACGCGGCCCCTGCCGCGGGGGGCCCTCTATCTGGGGCTCCTGAAACAAGTGCGCCACAACCTGCGAGTGGGGGCGGCCGTGCTCGGCATGTGGCAGGACCAACATCCGGACATTGACCAGGCTTTTCCCGCCTCAGTGCCCCATCGTACTGCGGTCGCTCACTTTGGCTGGGGGGATGTGGTGCGCGGCACAGTCGGCGAGGATCGGGCTTTCATTGCCCGGCGGCGGCTCCTCGAGCACTACCTGGGTACGCAGCCGGTGCCGCATCTGTCGCCGTTGGGAATTTCCGTGGTCTCGCCGCTTGAGGGCGCGCCGCGCGTGGCGCCCAGCGGTCCTGGCGAGGACCGCGACCAGGGTGCGCGCGCCCACCGCGGCCTGGACATCGACGCCAATGTGGGCGAGCCGGTGCTCAGCTTGGCGGACGGCGTGGTGGCGTTCGCGGGCTTCGATATGCCGGGGCGGGTGGCGGCCATGCAGGTGCCGGCCCAGGAACTGGCGCGGACGCCGCGGCCCGAGATGGGCCCCGGTGGCCTCTTCGTGTGTGTCCGCCACGAGGTAGGGATCCTGTCCTGCTACATGCACCTGGCCAAGTACCGCGTGCACGTCGACGACCGCGTGAAGGCCGGTGACCGGTTGGGGGCTGTTGGCCGTTCGGGGACCAAGCATGCCTCCAGCCATCTGCACCTGCAGGTCTACGTCAACGGCCATATCGTGAATCCGGCTCCCATCCTGGGACCCGAGCTGGTGATCCCACCCAAGGACAACGTGGCACACGACGTGGCCATGCGGTCGAAGAGGCTGCGTCTCCGGGAGGAGCGGCGCGCCCGCCGGACCGCACAAAAGGAGGCCGCGGCGGCCAAGCCGTGAAGAATCCCTATTTCACCATGCGGCCGCACCAGGTGAAGCAGTCCGAAGGGTAGACGGCTCCTGCTCGAATCATCGAGACACCAACTTCGCGCGGTTCCCGGAATCCGTTCTTCCTGCGCCGCGGGCGAGGGTGAAGGCGATCCCGCTGAGCGCATAGAGCGCCACGACGGTGTGCCCGGTGGGAAGGTCGAGAAAGTACGAGGCAATGATGGCGATGAGGTTGAGCACTGTCCCGAGGCCCCACGCGAGCAGCAGTTTCGCTCTGAACGAGCGGTTCATGCTCGATACGATGAAGGCAGGAGCAACCAGGATGGCGAACACCACGAGAACCCCCGCGAGATTGACGGAGCTTGTGACGGTGAGCGAAAACGTGCCGAAGAACACCATCTCTTTCAACGTGCCCCGCAGTCGCCCCATCCCAACCCAAAGTGCAGCCCCAATGACCGAGTAGAGGACCGCCGTCTTGAGCACCTCTCTCATCGGCACGAAGAGGATGTCGGCGGCGACCAGGTGTTGCATCTCCTCCGCCCCGCGGGGCGCCCGCGACAGGGCAATGACGGCGGCGCTCATTCCGAAGGCGTAGAGGAGCCCGATGAATGCCTCATGGTTCTGCGTTCGTTTGGTCGACAGAGCAATCAGGAAGGCGCCCGCGAGTGAGAAGGCGAGCGACACCGAATACATGTACTTGCCGTCGAAAGCCAGGATGGAGATCGCGGCGCCAAAGGCCGCCATCTGCCCAATTCCAAGGTCAGTAAAGATGATGCCGCGCTCGATGATGTGCAGCCCATAGTAAGAATGGATGCCGAGAAGCACGACCGAAAGAAGGAATGCACTGACGAGGATATCGATCATTTGAGGACACTCGCCAGAAGGGTGTCGTACAGGCCGAAAATGTCCTTGGCAGCCGCAACCGCTCCGACATCTTGTGGCAGCACGGCCCACGGGACCGACAGCTTCTTTGCCACACCTTCAGGGGACTTCTTTTCGTGATACGGATCGGTCACGACCATGTAGACCGTGCCGGCCGCATTCACCTCGATCAGCTCTTCCAGGTGCCGGCTGGTGGGAGGAATGCCGGGCTTCGGCTCCAGCTCGCCGACAATCTTCATTCCCGTTCGCAGGGCGAAGTAGTCGAACAGGCGGTGGTATTGGATGATCGCTTTACCTCGGAGCGGTTCGGCCTGCTTGTCCCACGCGTCGGACCGCGCCTTCCACCGCGCCAGGAATGCGTCGAGGTTCTTCTGGTACGCGTTGGCACCGCCACGGTCGGCGCGCGCAAGCGCATCGGCGATAGCCCGCGCCACCCCAGGTACATTGTGCCAGTCGGTGATGAAGTGCGGGTTTCCTTCTGGATGGATGTCGCCCTCCGAGCGGCTCACCTTGTCGGGCTTCTCGATCAGGTTAACGGACTGGGACAGATCGACGAAGCCTTCGGCTCCCGGCATGATCTTCGGGTTGTTGGCTTGCCGGATGAGCGGCGGCACGAACCCGATCTCCAGCGAGGCACCATTGATGATGATAAGGTCCGCTTGGCGAAGCTTGCCGATGAAGGAGGGTCGCGGCACCACGAAGTGCGGATCTTCATCACCCTTGGCCAGGGTGGTCACATCGACTCGGCCCTTTGCGACTTCCCCTACCAGAGACGCGATGTACGGATAGGTGACCACGACCTTGGTCTTGGCTTGTGCGGGGACAGCGAGTGCGAAGCTGATCGCTGTTGCGGTCAGAAGGTTTGTCATCATGAACTTCATTGAGCTTCTCCTGTTAAGACGGCCGCGTGGTGGTTTCTAGAATGAATGAGCCCCGTGGGGGCCGACGGCAATGTTCATCTGGAGCAAGACTTCGTGGACATCCTTCTGCACCCCGTCTAGGGAGCGAGACCTGTCGTAGGCATACTGAAGTCGGAATCTGGAGAATTCCGTGGGGCTGAACTCGAGCATGGTGGTGTAGCGCTGGAGCATGTTGTCCAGCGGCTGCCCCGCGCCATCAATAGTGAGGGAATTCTGGGCGAGCAGGTCGAAGCGCTCCCCCACCCTCCACCGGCCCGGCTGGTCGAATCGCCAGATGATCTGGGTGTAGAAGCCACCCTGGTTCTTGGATTGGTGGTGGACGAGCCCGTCCGAGGCCAGCGCGAGATCCCCGGATGACACGCGTCCCAGGTACTCGCTTTGCCAGGTGATGCTTCGGTAGGAACTGATGAGGTACTTGTAGGTCAGCTCGCCGTTGTACAAGACGGTGCCAGGAGCGCTGAAGGCCATGTCGGTCGACGTCTGGGTCGAATGGCCGTACATCACTGACGCACCCAGGAGAAAAACGTTGTCCCCGAAATCGAACGAGGTCTTGAGCGAGCCGACGTACAAGGCCGGGACGAAGGGAGCGGTGGACGAGAGTACCGTCCCGTTTGCGGCGGTCAGGTTGTAGCCAACGGCGTTGAAGGTCCGTGATTCATCGGAGACACCTTGGAAAACCTCGAGGTTGAGCTGCAAGAGGAAATCGACGGGCGCGGTCCAGGATACCCTCAATCCCGGATTCTTGAACCCCTCTGCACCCATGAAGGCCTCGTAGACGAGAGGTTGGTCGTAGAAGTCCCAAAAGTGCTGGTGCATTCCATTGAGTCGTCCGAAGGCCGAAAGGAACTTCCCGAGGCGAAGCTGAAAGCCGAACGGGAGTTGGCGGGTGTCGACGAAGGCCTCCTCGACGTCAAAGCCCTCAGGTGCGAATGTGACCACGCCGAAGAAGTCAAAGTACGGGTCCACTGACGAGGCGAAGGCCAACTCGAGGTAGTTGAAGTTGATCCCGCGCAACTTTCCAGTCCGGTCCGATTGGTCAATGAATCCCGGGACAGCCAGGCTCTGGGCGGTCTTGTCGCTGACATTCGTGCCGACTGCGGCGAAGTCGGCAATGATGGAAAGATCGGGGTTGAAGCGATTCTGAGTGAATACTCCCGCGGTTGACCGTGGCGCGGGTGGGGGAGCACGCTCTTCCGCCGCCTTTTCCAGCGCCTCGATGCGCCGAAGAAGGGCGTCGCAGGAAGGGGCGGTTTTCGTTTCGGGCGCGGCCGCCGCCCCGGCGGGTGCCGGGATGTCGGCCGCAGTCGGCGCGGGGACTGGGCCCTCGGCCGGTTGTGCTAGTAGCAGGGCTGTGGTCAGAGCAAGCGAATTCATCACTCGTCCTCCGTCGGTTCGCAGGAAGGGGAACGTCGCGATGAAAGCGAGGAAGGCGGGACGCTCCCGATACCCGGCCTTCCCTGTGCGCCCCTGGCGCCTTGCTTGGACTACGCCCAGGGAGGCGAGGTCTTGGGCGCGAGCAGGAGCACGGCCACGGCTGGTGCCGTACCGACGGCTGACAGCGAAGGCAGTGTTGCGGCGGCGAGCACCGGGCCGGGCATTGAGTCCAAAGCCGGCAACAAGGCGAACCGTTCGCGCGTCTTCGCCTGGGCCAGACAGTGGTCGTGGGAGTGCGCGGCTGGTTGGCCGCCGCCGGCAAGCGCTGGATCGGCTGGCGCAACCTGATGGGTCGGACGCAGCGCCTGAGCTCCGCCGGGCGATCCCGAGTGAATCGCCTCACCATGTTCGCGACAGATCGTGTGTCGCACGATCGACAGGTGGCCCAGGGTTGCAAGCTGGGCAGCCAACAGCAGGGTGCTCGTGGAGCGCATGCCAGCGCGCCGCGCACGTCCGCTATCAATCGCCCAAGCCATCGCCTCTACTTACGGGACGGCGTTGAAGGTGTCAAGGTGAGGTCTGGCTATTGAGTCATCTTGAGTGACAGGGAGAACACAACGTCGGCCGACCACGCAACTTTCGGGAGATTGCCGGTCGCGGTGACGGTCAGGTAGAGTGAAGTGCGTCCCCAGACCGGCAGCATGTCGACCGGCGGGGACAGGGGTAGCGACAACACAGCCCCGATCGGCACTCCATAGGGTGCCTCGTAGTCGACGATCTGGACTACGGGCCGGCCGGGGCTCGACTCGGTGGCAAGAGCGACGTTCGCGGCGTTCACAGTCAGCTGGTCGAGGAAGGAAAAGTCCTCGATGCCCGTGTTGGCCCTGAGGACGACCTGGGTGATCAGCAAGCGCTCGATGTGCTTGAGTGTCCCGGCATCAGGATTGTTGGTCGCACCGAGCTTGGCAGTGCTGAGCTTGAAGGAACCAATGGCCTGTGTACCCGCCACGGCACCGGCCGGGGCCGCAGGAAACTGCAGGTTGGGCTGGGTGATCTCGATGTCAGGCGCATCGATTTCTACCAGGGGGGTGCAGCCAAAGGCCAGCGCGCCGGCGAACGCGGTCAGGGCAGGGTGCGGCTGAATTATCATGGACCTCCGAAGAACACGATGAGTCCCGCCTTGGCTGACATCGTGAACACCCGGATCTTTGCGTCCTGGGCCAAGATCAGCTCCGCAGGATCGATCGAGGAACCGGTGGTCCCGGTAGCAATGGTGACGGGCTTGGGCGTGCGCACGGTGCCGTCCACGTAGCTGCCACCGGCGTGCAGGAAGCCCGTGACATTGCCCCGACCGAACTCGAGCCCAAGATGGACATTGTAGTAGGTGTAGCCAGCCTGCTGCGCGTAGTCCGTCATCCAAGAAGGGATCTGGAAGAACGTGCGAAGAACACTGTTGACGTCCCCTACCCGGCAGTAACCGGCTTCTACAGTGACCGAAGGTCCGAAATGCCAGAACCAGTGCGGGATGGCAGTGGCTCCGCCGCGGAAGCCCAAGCTGGCCGAGTTGGTGCCGACTGCGCCATGCAGGCGGACCCAAGCAGCCGGACGAAGGACCAAACCGAGGTTAGCCCCGTCAGGCAGACCGACGTCGGTCGCGAGGCCAAACAAGCGCGGTGATGCGGGCGCGGCGGGCGCAAGGGTTGCTGTCTCCGCGACAGCGACATCATCACGCGCAGCGGTTGCCGCTTCCGCGCGTGCGCTTGGCGGGGCGAAAGCAATCGGTGCGGGCTGGTTGGCGGGCGGAGAAACGATTGGAGCGTACACAACCGGCCCTGGCCGGGCGGCGGGCGGAGAACCGATCGGCGTGTTGACAACCGGTGCTGGTCGATTCGCTGGCAGAGAAACCGTGGGAGTGTCCACAGCTGGCGTTGGTCGAACCACTAGCCTAGAAGGCATCGGAGTGTATACAACCGACGCGGGTCGATCCGCCGCCGCCGGGAGATTCGCCGGCGCGGAAGGTGTCGGAGTGCGCGGAGCAGGTCGAACCGCTGGCGCAGGAAGCATCGGAGTGTACACAACCTCCGGAACCCCAGGTGATGACACGGGAGGCAGATTCGCTCCTTCAGCCGGCGCAAGACCCCCGCTCCCCAGCAGCGCCAGGCTTAAGAGAGCGCTGGCCAGGTTCCTCATCGCCAGATCATACCTCGGACCTGGCGGGTTCGCCGCCTGAAACACTTCAAGTCGGTCATTCTGACGACTCAAGAATTCGGCTTTTCAGCCGTATTTCAAGAGAGCCAACGTGCGCCCACCAGGCCCGGCGCCGTTGCGCCCTAGGGAGACCGCCTATCTTGGATTCACCCGCCATCCACCACCCGCGCCGCCGCACGACGATTGCGGTGCTGCTCGACTACATGGACCTTTTCGGAGGCGGATACGCCTCGCAAATCCAGAAGGAGCTCTCCAACCGGGCCGCGACGCTCGATCTGAACTTGCTCATGGTCTTCGGGCGGGGGCTCGAGGAACCCAGTCTGGGGTGTGCCGCGCACAACGCGATCTTCGAGCTGGTCGGCCCCGAACGCGCTGACGGGGTCATCGTTGTCTCCTCGGTATTGTCCGGGTTCTGCGGTCCAGGGGGGCTTGCGCGCTTTGTTCGCCGCTATTCCGCAATGCCCGTCTGCAGCATCGGCGCTGAGATCCCAGACATTCCGAGCCTGACAGTGGACGACGGCTTGGGGATGCGCACGGCCTTGGAGCACCTCGTACAGGAGCATCACTGCCGGCGCGTGGCCTTTCTTGCGGGAGCACCCGGCAAGGTCGACTCCGAAGCTCGGATTCTCGCCTATCGCGAGGTGCTGGCGCGGCACCAGATCGACCTCGACCCGGCTCTGGTGGTCGCCGGCCATTACATGGCCGGCGACGGATTCGACGGCGTCGAGGGGCTGTTGAAGCGGGGAATCGAATTCGACGCTGTCGCGGCAGCCAACGACAACATGGCCATGGGCGCAATCGCCGCTCTTCACAAGCAGGGACGCAACGTGCCCCGCGACGTTCGGGTCACGGGCTTTGACGATCTGCCGCTGTCCCGCTTGGGCAATCCAGCCTTGACCAGCGTGGCACAGCCGTTCGCCCTCATTGCCGAGAAGGCGATTCAGATCGTCCTCGATCAGTTGGAAGGCAAACCGGTCGCCCCGCGAACCCTGCTCGCGGCCGAATTCATCGCCCGCCGGTCATGTGGTTGCGGGCAAAGCCCGCATCGGACGAAAGCAGCGGGTTCCGCCACCGTGTCCGCCTCCCCACAGGAGTATGTGCAAGCCCATGGCGCCGACTTTTCGAGAAGCCTCGCACCTATCCTTCAGGCTGCTGGCATGGATCACGAGCACGCCGCGAACGCTCTCGTCGCAGCCCTACAAGCCGAGTTCAACGGGCAACCGCTGTCCTTTGCTCAGGCCCTGGAAAGGCTTCTCGACCAGGCCGGCGAAGACTATCTGCAATGCCGGGCGCTTCAGGACGCCGTTGAATGGCTGCGCGAGGAGTTGCGTGATTTCGTCGATCCAGAGTCCGATCGGTTGTGGGCAGATGCATTCGCCTTGATCGCAACGGCCGATGCGGCCATTCAAGTCCAGCACCGTGTGACGATAGACCAGAACTACGGCAAGCTCCTTGTCACGGGCGAGCAGGTCGGCATCGCGTGGGACTGGGAATCACTTGAGCGGTTGCTGCTCAAAGCCCTCCCCGGCACCGGTATTCGAACCGCATACTTGTCGCGATTCACCGATGGCAGCGCGAAAGAGCTGCTGCCCGTCCTCTGCATGTTGGATGGCCGGCCCGAGTCCCCTCTGCCGTTTGCGTTTCCTGCGCGACAGCTCTTTCCACCAGGCAGCCATCCGGAATCGCGCAGCAGCACTCTGGTGGTATTCCCGCTGGTCTTCGAAACCCAGCGCCTGGGGATTGCCGTGTTCGAGCGTTTGCCCGAAGTTGAGGGCTACCAGGTTCTGCGTGATCAGCTCAGTGTGGCGCTGCGGAGCATCCAGATTCACCAAGAGTTGCAGGAAAGAACGCGCCTGCACGAGCGGGATGAGTTGGAACGCGTGGCAACCCGCAAGCGTCTGGAATCGCTCAGTGTTCTTGCGGGCGGCGTTGCTCACGACCTCAACAACGCGCTCGGGCCCATCGTTGCGCTTCCCGATCTTCTCCTGGCTGACTTGGAGAAGTTGGATCCCGACGGGCGGGCCAGCGAGATGCGCGCCGACTTGAGAAGCATCAAGGCCGCCAGTCTGCGCGCTTCGCAGACCATCAAGGACTTGTTGACACTGGGCCGGCAAGGCCGGGTCAGCAAGGGACATCTAGATCTGCGTGCGGTGGTTTCGAGATGCATCGCCGAAAACTCAGCGTGGGTCACCTCCGACACAGGCCGCCGCGTGAGAATCGCGGCCCACCTGCCGCCGAAGCCGCTTGGGGTGCAAGCGTCAGAGGCACATCTGGTCCGCGCGATTTCCAATCTGATGCGCAATGGGGTCGAAGCCATCGAGGGGGATGGACAGTTGACAATCCACGCCGGGGAGCGGCGACTCGCCGAAGCTATCGTTGGGTTCGAACGCATCGAACCGGGCAATTACGCGGTCCTTTCGATCAGCGATACCGGCAGGGGGATCCTGCAGGAAGACCTGGGCCGGGTCTTCGAGCCCTTCTACAGCACGAAACCCTTGGGCGAATCGAGCGGCACCGGTCTTGGCCTCGCCATCGTGCATGGCGTGGTAAAAGAGCATGGCGGCTTCGTCGACGTCACCAGCGTACGCGGTCAAGGCACGACCTTCACGCTGTATTTTCCCTGTCTCCCGTCGGAGGAACAGGCGGATGCTTCGCCTACCTCGCCGTCGCTGCCGCTGGGTCGGCCTACCATCCTGCTGGTGGACGATTCTCCGGTTCTCTTGCGCACCGGGCGACGGGTCCTCGAGCACCTGGGATACCAGGTCGAAACGCTGGAAAGCGGGGAGGAAGCCTACCGGCGGTTCGAACGGGCCGCGGCCACGGGCGAAAGTCCGTGCGACCTAATCATCCTTGACATGAGCCTGCTCGAAGAACGCGATGGGCTTGAGATCTTCGAGCAGATTCGGCAACTATTCCCTGGCCAGCGCGCTCTTCTGGCGAGCGGACACGCGCTCAACGACCGCGTGCAGGCTGCGATCGAGCGGGGGTTGGGTTGGCTCGCGAAGCCCTACACGATGGAGTCATTGGCAGAGACAGTCGCCAAGGTGTTGGAAGCCAGTCCGCCGGACAAGAGCTAACCAGCATCGCGTGGACTGCGGATCAAGTTAGCTGTTTCTCACGGAGAGCGCAGAGGCCACAGAGCCGGATGAGAAAGGGACGGGTTAGATCCCCTCCGCCCCCTGTCCCTCGGCGTTCTCGACGGCCGGTAGCTGACGCGATGAACCACCTCGCCCGCTGCGCTTGCGACCGTTACGCGGCTCTGTGCTTTCTGCGTGGAATAGGTAACCAGCACCCTATTGGATCGCGCTCTAGGAGATCCCGGTCAGTTGGGGGGCTGGCGCACGCGGTCGCGGGCCGAGGGGGCGAACACGCCGACGTTCATGCGTCCACTGACGCAGGTTTGCGGATGTTCCGGCAACGAACCGCTTTCCCGTTCCAGGCATCTGAGTAGCTGAGGGCCCAGCAAGAAAAGCGGGGCGGGAGGTTTTCCATGCTAGCTCAAGTCATCCTGGTGACGTTGGCACAGGCCGAGATACCGTCGATGCTGGAATCTTGGGAAGTCCCCGGCTTTGAGGTCCTAGACGAGACCCCCCAGGTCTTCTTGGTTTCTCGCGCCCAGAAGCTTGACTGTCCTCAGCTCGGCTCCGTCTGCGTTTCCCCGGGGGGCAGCGCAACCATCGTTGGCATAGAGGTCTCGGAGGATCGGCCGGATGTGACGGTTCTGGCGCGCGGCACCCAGGTCGCGGCGAAGGGAAGCCTGGGCACGGCGGGTCCTGACCAACCATGGCAGGTGGAGATGGTGGCCCGTTTCAGGGCGCGATCGGAGCGGGGCCCGATCATCGTTGGTGTCTTCGATAGCGCCGACAGGGAGAGCATCGAGCGCAAGGAGCCAAAGGCTCTGTGGAATGTGAGCATGAATCCGGGGCGCGATCTAGGCATGCGCTTCTTGCTGTCGCCCGAAGACGGATTCGAGCCTTCGCACACGTATGTCTTGCGCGTGGTCCAGGTCCAGGGCGTGCGCGATCGGGTCCTGGCCGAGGGCTATGTTCACCTGGAATGACCGAACACAGGAGGATCCCATGTACCTGATAACGGGCGTATCTGGAAACACAGGCGCTGCGGCTGCGACGGCGCTGCTGGAAAAGAGCCAACCAGTGCGCGTCCTGGTGCGCAGCGACGAGAAGGGCCGACCGTGGCGAGATAAGGGGGCCGAGGTGGCGGTGGCTTCGCTTGACGATGCGGCGGGGCTGACCCGGGCCCTGCAAGGGGTCAAGGGTGCCTATCTGCTCGTTCCCCCAGACCTCACGTCGACCGACTTCGTGGCCCGCAGCCGGCGTTTTCTGGGGGTCATGTCTGAGGCGCTGGGCAGTGCGCGCGTGCCCCACGTGGTCTTCCTCTCTTCAATTGGTGCCCAGCACGCGAAGGGCACAGGGCCGGTCGCACTCCTACACGAGGGCGAGGGGCGGCTGGCTGGTCTACGCGCGACCCGCGCGACGTTCATCCGTGCGGCCTACTTCATGGAGAACATCGGATCCTTGGTGCCCGTGGCGCGCAGCCAGGGCGTTCTGCCGTGCCTTTTCGATCCGAACCGTCGCATCTCGATGATCGCCACTGCGGACATTGGTCGTACCGCGGCCCAGGCACTCTTGGAACCGCCTATGCACAACGAGATCATTGAGCTCGAGGCGCTGCAGGAATCGTGCTACGCCGACGCTGCGCGCATCCTGGCCAAGCTCCTCGGCCGGCCCGTCGAGGCTATTCGCGTGCCCGAGGAGGGCGTAGTCCCGACGTTGACGCAGGCGGGGTTCTCCGAGGACATGGCCGGACTGTTCAAGGAGATGGCGCATGCCCTGGACACTGGGATCATGCGCTTCCAGGGCGGCGACGCCCGGCACGTGCGCGGGCCCGTCACGCTGGAAAGCGTGCTCGCCAAGCTGGTCTAACAGATTTCTGACTGGAGGCGCCAAAGGATCACAGCTCGTGCGGGTGGCTGCTCTCTGCTTTGCCTGCTAGTACCCAATTCCATGGCCACGTGTTTCGGCTCCATGCGATTGATGGGCGTGGTGGCCGTGTCGCTTGGGTGCGTGCGCGTTGACTTACCCCGGGCTGTTGACGCAGGTCCGATCGAGGTTCCGGCCCATTCCCCACGGCGCGGACCGGATTCGGCGCGTGTGACTCTGGTGGAGTTCGGGGATTTTCAATGCCCGGCCTGCGGGGCAGTCGAGCCCACGGTGAAAGGCGTCCTGGCGACGTATCCCAATGACGTGGCGCTGGTCTTCGTGAACCTGCCGCTGAGTATTCACGCAAATGCCCTGGGCGCGGCTGAGGCTTTCCTGGCCGCAGCCCGCCAGGGCCAGGCGTGGGAGATGCACGACCAGATGTTCGCTCATCAGCAGGCCCTGTCGGACGCGGATCTCGATCAGTACGCCCAGGTCATCGGCCTCGACCTCGTGCAGTTCGATGCCGATCGGTCGAGCCCTGAGATCGCCGACGAGGTCGCCCAGGACGAGGCCCTGGCGGCCTCTTGGGCCGTGTATGCCACGCCATCGTTCTACATCGACGGGTACTGGATCGTGGGGAGCCAGCCCTTCTCGGCGTTCCAGCAAGTGATCAATCTGGTGCTCGCTCAGCCCGCACGCGACGCCGCAGTTGATGTGCAGTAGCTGAACCCGCGGGGCGAGCTCACCAGCGCCCCGTGGGTGAGCCATCCTACGATCGCGCCCCAGCCGAGGCCGCCGCCGTTGGGGACTACGGAAACTGTCCCGCGGCCGCCAGCAGATCGAGTCGTGCTTGGCGGACGTTGTCTTCGGCGATAACTGCAGCGGTGTCGGCGTCGCGCGCCCGGCGCTCGGCATCGATGACTTCGAGGTTGGTGGTGGCGCCGGCCCGGTAGGCTCGATTGGCCAGGTCGAGCGCCTCCCGCCCCAAACTGGCGGCACTGGCCGCGGACTTCATTGCCTGGTCGGCGCGACGGATCTCTTCGACCGCCACGCGAATATCGGAGCGGGTCTGGCGCAAAAGGCCGTCGTACTGGCTGCGCGCCTCGGCCACCAAAGCTGCGCGCTCCTGGGATTGGCCTCGGCGCAGGCCGCCTTCCACCAGTGGAAAGCTGAGCACGACCAGTGCTTGCCAGCCGGTTTCCGGTGTGCTGATGGACGGTGGGTTCTGGTAGAAGGGTATGAATTGACCGACCAGGCTCGGGGTGTAGTCGGCCCAGCTCTCGCGTTTGACTTTCTCGGCCAGGCGCACACGAGCCTTGGCCGCCGCGATGTCTTGTCGTTGCGCGATCGCTGCCTCGGGATCGGCGCTGGAACTGGCCAGCGCAACGTCGTCGTACACGTCCATGGGTTGCGCCTCGCCAACCAGCACTGCCAGCGCCTCGCGCGCGCGTGCCAGCCCGGTGTAGCTCGTCTCAAGCTGCGCCTCATCTGAGGCAACCTGCTGCGCGGCCCGGACATCGTCGACGCGATTGCCAACCCCGCCGACTAGGCGAATGTGCGTGTAGTCGAAGTGCGCATGATCAGTGGCCAGGGCTCGAGCGTTGATTTCGACCACGCGCTTCTGAGAGACCACGGCCAGATAGGCCCGCGCCACGGCCAGAGCCACGGTTCGGCTGACATCCCGATTACTGGCCTCGGCCGTGCTGACGTTCGCCTTGCCCTGAGACCACTGCACCCAGCGCTGCGGCGCAAGCAAGGGAACCGCCAAAGTCAAGTTGGCCGAAAGCTGGTTCTTGGCCGCGATCGTGTTGGTTCCCAACCGGCGATAGTTGTCGAGGCGGGTGTAGCCGCCGTTGGCGGTAAGGTAGGGCAGCGAGGCGGAGCGTGTTTCCTTTAGCAGCGCATCGGCGCGATCAATCTCCAAAGCAGCCACCTGCGCGCTCGGGTTGCGCAAGAGAGCGCGGTGCACTGCCTCCGTCATCGTGATCTTTTCATAGGTGCCGCCCGCGTCGGACGCAGCTTCCTGAAGCTTGGGCACAGGCGGGGGCTCGCTGGCTTCCTGAGCGCGAGCGGTCTGTGCAGCGGCCAGAAGAGCCGCACAAACAACCAGTCGCAGACACTTGCAACTGAGGCTTGTCGGGAGAATCCCGGTCAGCGGAAGGCGGCCAGCGTGAGCGGTAGCGGTAGCGTGAGCGACCAGCGGCCCGCGAGCCGGCCTTTCGGGCGGCCCGCACCTTCCCGACAAGCTGGAACTAAGCATGGGCCGGATCCTCCGCCGCCTTCGGGCCGCTGCCAAGATCCTCGTCGTGGGGCGAGACGCGCTTGGCGAAACGATCGAACACCGTGTACAACGAGGGCACCAGGAAGAGCGTGAAGACGGTGGACACCATGAGGCCGCCGATGACTGCGCGGGCCAGCGGCAGATTGGTTTCGCTGCCTTCGCCGATACCCAGCGCCATGGGAATAAGGGCGGTGATGGTGGCGATGGTGGTCATCATGATGGGCCGCAAACGGGTGCGGCCTGCCAGCACGGTGGCCTCGTGCAAGGGCTTGCCCCGCCGGCGGAGCACGTTGGCGAAGTCGACCAACAGAACCCCGTTCGACACCACGATGCCCACCATCATGATGATGCCCATGAAGCTGTTCACGCTCAGCTTGGTGCCGGTCAGGTACAGCATGATGAACACACCTGATACGCCTAGGGGCACGCTGAACATGATGACCAGCGGGTCGATGAGCGACTTAAACTGGCTGGCCAGCACCATGTACACCAGGGCCAGCGCCATGATGGCGGCGAAGATCAGGCCGCGAAATGCCTTTTGCTGTTCCAGGGTCTGGCCGCCCAGGGTGGCGGAGAAGCCCTCGGGCGGCGGCGTGTTGTCGACCACGCGCTGAACCGCCGCGCTGGTTGCGCCGAGGTCCGAGGTGGGCGCGACGTTGGCCGTGACGTGCACGATGCGCTGCAAGTACTTGCGGTCGATCATGACCGGACCGCTGTTGCGCTCGATGCGCGCCAGGGTGTCCACCGTCACGATCCCGCCGCTGGGCGTGCGCATGAACATATCGCCCAGGTCCGCCACGTGCTCACGGTGGGCATCTGCCATGCGCACGTTGACGTAGTACTCGTTGCCGGTCTTGGGATCGGTGAAGGGAACCGGGGTGATTTGCGTGTTGCCCAGCAGGCTGATCAGGATGGTCTGCGCCACGTCCTGCTCGGAAACGCCCAGCATGCCCGCCTTCTGGCGATCCACCACCACGTCCAGCTCCGGGCTGTTCTCTTCGCGCGACGACTGGACATCCGTCAGCAATGGCCGCCCCTGCGCGTCCGTCAGGCCGCGCATCTTCGTTAACAGGCTTACTCCGTATTTGGATCCATCGTCGAGGTCGTAGCCCAAGACCTCGACATCGATGGGTGCGGTGGCCCCGAAGTTCTGGATGCGCTTCACGATGCCGCCGATGAAGAAGTACAACTGTGTTCCGGGCATGGAATCGCGCAACGCCGCGCGCACCCTTTCGGCCGCCCACACGTCGGAAACCGGACGGTCGGCTCTGGTCACCAGGTTGACCGATAGACTGCCCGAATGGGTGCCGGTGTTCTGGCTGAAGATGGCGGTGCGCCCCAGGGGCAAGCCGGTGTCCGATAGGAGCGTGGTGTAGATCCGCTGTGCCTTGTCGCCGCTGCCTATGGGTGCCAGCTCCTTCTGCACGATATGTTCCAGCCGCTCCGTCGCCTGTTCGGTGCGCTCGACCCGGGTTCCGATGGGGGTCTTGTAAGTGATGCTGAATTGCGACTCGTCGCTGTCAGGGAAGAACTCGCTGCCGATTCCGCGCTTGACGAACATGCTGCCGATGAAGAACAGCAGGATTCCCACCACGGTCAGCAGCCGATGCAGCAGCACCCATTCAAGCGAGCGGCCGTAGGCTGCATCGACCCGGTCGAACCAGCCGGTCACCCTGGCGGCGAAGCCCTTGTCTTCTTGGGTACCTTCTTTCAGCCAGTAGAAACAGAGCAGCGGTGTCACGGTCCGCGACACCCAGAAACTCATGAGCAGGGCAAAGGCAATGGTCAGGGCCAGCGGCATGAACAGGTAGCGCCCGATCCCGGTCATGAACAGGACGGGGAAGAACACCACGATGGTAGTGATGGTCGACACCAGGATGGGCATGGCCACTTCCTGCGCCGCCATCAGCACGGCATCGCGCCGGTTCTGGCCCATGGCAAGGTGGCGGTGGATGTTCTCCAGCTCCACGATCGAATCGTCCACCAATCGTCCCACGCCCAAGGCCAGGCCACCCAGGGTGAAAACATTGAGTGTCTGGTTGGTGAAGTAGAGCAGCACGAAGGTCGACACGATGGAGAGCGGAATGGCCACTCCGATGATCCCGGTGGCGCGAAAGTTCACGAGAAAGAAGAGGATGACCAGGATGGCCAGCACGCCGCCCTGCACGGCCTCGTGTTGCAGTGCCGCCACGGCTGACCGAATGTAGAGAGACTGATCGAACCCGATTTCGACCTTCACGTTGCTGGGCACACCACGCAGCTTGATGATGGCGCTGCGGATGGCGTCCACCACGGCAATGGTGTTGGCCCCCGGCTGCTTGAGCACGCGCAGAAAGACGCCGCGTTTTCCGTTCACGCGCACGATCTCGGTCTGGTCGGCGGTCAGATCCTCCACTTGGGCCACATCCGATACCCTGACCACGCCCGCCCCCTGCCCCGGCGACGACGGTGTGGCGCGCACCACCACGTCGCGCAGAGGGCGCACGTCAGGGACTTGGGTGTTGGTGAAAACGTTGTAGTCGCGATCGCCGGCGCGCAGGCTGCCCGAGGGCAGGAGGAAATTCGACCCGCGCACGGCATTGGTCAGGGTCATGATATCCAGGCCGCGCGCTCGCAGGGCATCGCGGTCGGCCATGACCTCGATTTCGCGGATCTTGCCCCCGCCGACGGTGGCGCTGGCCACGCCGGAAATGCGCTCCAACTGTGGCTCGATCGTGTTGTATGCCAGATCGTAAAGCTGTTTCTCGTCGAGCAAGTCGCTCGCAATCGTGACCGAGACGACGGGAATACTGGTTATGTCGAACTTGATGACAAAGGGCTGCTGGATGCCGGGCGGCAGGGTGTTGAGAATCTGGGCGATACGCTGGGACACCTCGAACTGGGCGTTGTCCAGATTGGTCCCGTAGGCGAACCACACGCTGATGAGCGACACGCCCTGCTTGGACGAGCTTTCCACCTTGTCCACGCCGGGCGAAGCGCTGACCGCGCGTTCGATGGGCTGGGTAATCGACTTCTCGATGTCTTGCGGCCCCGCGCCGGTATAGAAGGTGGCGATGCGGATGACAGGGATGGTGATGTCAGGGAAGAGGTCCACTGACAGCCGGTTGAGCGACACCACGCCCAGCACGATGAGCATGAGCGAAAGCATCAGGATGAGAACCGGATTGCGAAGCGCGAGACGTGTGAGCCACATGGTGTGCTGACCCCGATCCGAACTAGTTGGGCTTGCGGGGTTGGTGGGCGGTCGTGGTCTGCGTCGCTGTGGGCGAGGCCGCCACAGTGTCCTTTTCACCCGTGTAGGGGTTGACGTCGCGAACTACGCGCACCGTGGAGCCGTCCGACAGCCCGTCTGCGCCTGCGGTCACGACTTCTTCGCCAACCTGCAGGCCAGAACGGATCTCGAGCGCATCGCCCATGTCCACGTCAGCGCCGGCAACAATGGTTCGACGTTCAACCTTGGCGCCATGCAGGACGAAGACGTACTTCTTGCCCGAAGAAATTTGCACGGCGTTGACCGACACCACGGGGCGCTTGGGACGTATTTCAAGAACAATCGAGCCGCGGCCATACATACCTGGACGTAGTTCACCCAACGGGTTGGGAAGCTGCACCTCAGCCTCCAGGGTGCGCGTCAGCGGATCGAAAGACGGCGCCAGGCGTACCACCTTGCCTGGGAAAGTGCGGCCCGGCAGCGCGTCCAGCTCCACGTGGGCATCCTTGCCCAGGCCCACCCCAGCCGCATCGTATTCGTTCAGGCTGATGAAAACGCGCAGGCGGTCTGTGCGGACCACGGTCACGATGGCGACGCCGCCCGGCAGTCCGACCAGAGCCCCCGGATCGAGCCGGCGCGCGGCGATGGCTCCGTCGATGGGCGAGGTGATGCGCGTCTCACCCAACCGGATGGCCAGACCGGAGATCTGGGCTTGGGCCGCCGCCTGGGCCGATTCGGCCGAGGCCATGGCCGCGGTGGCGGATTGCAGCTCTTGCTGGCTGACCACACCGCTGGGCGCCAACTTGTTCGCCCGATCGTAGTTGGTGCGCGCCAGAACCGCCGACGCCTTGGTCTGGCCAAAAACGCTGCGGGCAGCCGCCAACTGGTCGGGCAAATCGCTGGGCCGCACCAAGGCGACGAGCTGACCCCTGCGCACCCGGTCCCCGCGGTCGACCAGGACGGCATCGACGTAGCCGAGAACCTTGGAGCCGACGTCAACCTGTTCCAGCGCGCGCAGGTCGACCGGGGCGTGGACCTCGACAGGAACATCGCGCGCCACCACCTTGGCCACCACGACTTGGGGCGCCGGACGGGCCCGCGTTGTCGGACCGGCCTCGCCCTTGGAGCAGGCGAGCGAAGCGAGGGACACCGCGAGCACAGCGGCAACGGAAAAGACGAAGGTGCGAGACCTCGAGGGATCGCCGAACGGCATGGCCCGGTAGCCATAGCGCCCAAAGCTTGCATAGGCAAGCATTCCGCGCGCTGGGTACGACGTCGTGCGGGCGCGAGACAGCATCCCACCGGCTTGGACGCTCTCGGGGAGCTCACCGCCACGGGCTGAATTGGCCTGGGTGGTCTTGAGCCGTGCTCTCAGCGGCGCGCAGTTCCTTGGGCGAACGCGCTTCCGCCCGTCGTGGGCGTGCGGGAACCTTCTATGGCAGCCCCGGACGCGCGCGTCGCGTGCGCATGATGAAATCGATGTGTGCCTGTTCGGTCTTGTAATCCAGGCACAGGGCATACATCACGACGTTGACCGCGAAACGGAAGGCCTGTTCACGCTGTTCCTCGCCGCCCGGGACCACGTCGTGCTCCCAGCGACCGTACCCGTCGCGCGCCAAGGCCCCACACACATCGTTTTGCGTGTAGATGACCGCCAGGCGGCGGTCGCGTTCCACCCCCTCGAGGTAGGGCGCTGCCAGCACGCGGCCGGCCACCCCGTGCAGCACGTAGAATGACTTCCACAGCACATGCTCGTCAGGCACACGAGCCGGCATGTCGCCAGGCAGGACATGCGCCAGCAGCTTGCGCACCGACGCGTCGAAAGCGCCACCAGCGCGACCCTCGGCCGAATCAACCAGCAGGCAGCCGCCGAAAGTCAGGAAGCGACGCAGCCGCGCGACCTCCGCCTCGGGGAGGAGTGAAAACGCGCGATCGCCTGAGAGTAGGACCAACGGATAGCGAAAGAGCTCCGGGCTGGACGGCGCCAGCGCGATGGGGTCGGGCACCGCGATTAGGCTGGTGCGACGCTCCAATTCCCATGCCAGGCGCCGCAGGGCGGTCGGGCGCGGATCGGGAAGATCAGGCAGGTGGAGCCGTGCCAGACGAATCCGCGACGAATCGCCGATGGCGCGAGCCAGGCTGGCGCGGCCCCAAAGCCCGGCGCCTAGAAGTGCGGCCAGCACCGGCCGGCGGCCGATCATTCGCGGCTCTGGCAAACGGCTCGCTGTCATCCGATACTGTTGCCTGCCATGCAGCCGCCGTGTCGCGTTGTCATTCTCGTAAGTATGGTCGTTGTGGCAGGATCTGTCGCCCAAAACGTCTGGGCCAGCGGGAAACCCGCAGCGGCGCCAGAGGAAGGGAAGCAAACAGCAGCTCCCGAGAGCGCCGGCGCTACCCCCGAGCCGACCGACAAAGCGTCGGGCCGGCCGTCAGGACCACCTGATGGCCAAATGGCGAAAGAATCTCCAGCAGCTCCCGAGAGCGCCGGGGCGACCCCCGCGCTGACCGACAAGGCGTCGGGCCGGCCGGCAAGACCGTCTGATGACCAAACGGCGAAAGAATCTCCATTGATTGGGGGGCGGCCGGTCGAGATCAATCACTTTCGCCAAGTCGGGGTATCGATCATGCCCGGCACCGGATACCGCATACTGGTTCCGTACCAAGAAGTCATGCCCTGCGGCGACTCCTCAGGCAACGCAAGCAAGCGGGTGTGCACCCATATCCTGCCCTTCTTCCTCGACCTGCAGCTCTCTTATGGTTTCCACCCCCGTCTCGATTTCATTGTTGACCTACGTTTTGCCGTGCAGAGGGATCCGGCCGCGAGCCCCGACAGTCACGAATTCGCGCTGGCGCCCGGGGTGCGCTACTGGCTCGACCAGGGCGTGGCATTGAAGTTCTACGTCACCGGTCAGGCCATCTACGACTATACAGACTACATCCAGGTGTCGAAGAGCGACTTCGCGCTTCGCAACGCTGACGGCCTGATGTACGACGCTATCAAGAACGTGGGTTTCTTCTTCCAGGTTGGATGGACCATGGGGTTCGCGCGCTGGTACCGCCTGGAGTTCGACACCGGGCTCGGTGTGCAGGTCCGGTTCCCCTAGCTAGCCCGAGTGGGCCCAGACGCCCCTTGGCCACCGTTCACGCTGTTTTGCGCCGACGCTTGCGCATTACTTTCACCGCGAACCACACCGCAGCCAGCAGGACAACAACCAGGATGCCGTACTCGGAGCGCCGTGCCCAGCTCACCACGTGGTCAATGTGTTCGCCGAAAACCCAGGCTAGGTAGACCAATGCGGGCACCGAAACCAAGGCTGCTAGCGAATCATAGGTGAGGAAGACGGATGGCCGCACCCGCAGCGTCCCGGCGGACAAGAAAACCGAAAAACGCAGACCGGGCAGAAAGCGCGCGATGAAAATGACCTTGCTGCCGAACTTTCGGAAATAGGCGCGCACGCGAATCTGCTTGCGCGGCCGGAAGAAGCGTTGAGCCAGGTGGCTGTCGAGCAGGCGCGAACCGAAAAGGCGACCCAGCATGAAGGCAATGCAATCGCCCCCCAGCACGGAAGCGAAGCACACCAAGAAAACGGTGTGCACGTTCACGATGCCCCGGTGGGCCAGGTAGCCGGCCGAGATGAGTGAGACGTCTTCCGGAATCGGCAGTCCGAGGCCGCAGAGCAGCAAGACCCCCGCCAGGGTGTTGTATACGGCTGACGGCTGTAGTGAAGTCAGGTGGGTGAGCAGCCAATCCATGCCACAGGGCTTTCGGCTCCTCCCATAGCACGATTTTTCGCATTAAGCTGGTGTCGCCACGACCTCGGCGAGCTCAGCACACGGATGGCCGTTGACAGAGAGCAAAAGCCGCCCTAGAAACCTGGCGAGGGAAGGCCATGCAAAAAATGAAGACTACTCTGGTGCTTGGATGTTTCGGCGCTCTCTTGGTGGTGGCGGCGGCTGGGTGCAAACCCGACTACCCTGCCTGCGACACCGACAAGGATTGCAAGGACAAAGAATTCTGCGTCGGTCGCAAGTGTCAGCAGTGCCGCGATGCTCGTGACTGCGGTGAGGGTCACCAGTGCGCGAACGGGCGCTGCAGCGCTATCCCCGGTTACTGCAAGGATGCCGCGCAGTGCTCGCCAGGTGAGATTTGCAAAGCCAACCGCTGCCAGGCCTGCACGTACGACAACCAATGTCCGGCGGGCAAGCTGTGCATGACCGGACGTTGTTCCATCCCCCAGTGCACCAAGGACGAGAACTGCGCCCAGGATCAAGAATGTGTGCACGGTTTGTGCGTGGGCTCGCAGAAGCCGATCGTCAAGAAACCGCCCTGCGATCTGGAGGCGGTCTACTTCGACTTCGACAAATCGAACCTGACTTCAGCTGCCACCAGCGTGTTGTCCCAGAATGCGATTTGTCTCAAGAAGACTGACATGAGCGTGACCCTCGTCGGCCGCGCCGATCCGCGCGGCACCACCGAGTACAACATGGCGCTCTCTGACCGACGCGCCCAGTCGGTGAAGGACTATCTCAGGCGGATGGGAATCGCGAGCACCCGGCTGTCCGTCGTGCCGCGCGGCGCCTTGGACGCCACGGGCACCAATGAGACCGGCTGGGCCAAGGACCGCCGCGTCGACTCCGAATGGCGATAGGACCTAAGTGGTCTTGTTTCGCGATCGCGGGCAGCATGCTCGCGGCCGTGGTGATGTCCGGCTGTCTGATGACTAGCGGCCAGGGCGACAAACTGCGCGATGACATCTCACAGCTCTCCAAGCGCATGGAGACCATCGAGACGCGAATCAACGATCAGATGGCCCGTTTGCGCAAGGTGCTCGACGAGGCCACGGGTTTGCTCGCACGAAACTCGGCGGACCTCGGTTCCAAAGTGGCGCGCAACGAGAGCGACATTGCGGCCCTCGCCGGCAAGCTCGAGGAGGCCAAGCACCTTCTGGACGAACTGCAACGGCGTCTGGCGGCGCTAGAACAAGCCCAGCAGAAGACGACGCAGGAACAGCAGAAGATCATCGAGCGGGTGGCTCCCTCCATGCCCGAGGACAAGGAAGCCCTTTGGAAAGAAGCGCAGAACCGGCTGGCAGGCGGCATGCGCGAGGAGGCCCGCCGTTTCCTGCGTGCCTTCATCCAGCGCTTTCCCACTGACCCACGCGCGTCGCAGGCGCAGTTGCAGGTCGGGCAGTCTTTCGCGCAGGAGTTGAAGCACGGCCTGGCGGTGGCGGAGTACCTGGCTGTCATGTCCCGTTTCTCGCGTTCCCCTGAAGTGCCCGAGGCCATGTGGCAACTGGGCGAGTCCTACGTGGCGATGAAGTACTGCACCGACGCGAAGGCCATCTTCCTCGACTTGTCGAAGCGCTATCCCAAGTCCCCCCGGGCCCCCCAGGTCAAGGAGCGCTTGCGCGACATCCAGAAGATCGCCAGGAACAAGGATCTCTGTACGAGTTGATTTCGCTGCAGCCGCTACTTGCCGGCTTGCAGCATCTTCACCTTGCGTCGCACAGTCGCGGCGTCGCTGCCGCTGGGCCAGAGCTGTAAGTAGCGCTGGTAGCTCTGCAAGGCGAGAGCCTTCTCGCCGCGTGCGCGACGGACCTCGCCCATCCCGAATAGGGCCGGACCGTAAGACGTCTTGGCCCCCAGCGCGCGCTTGAAGAATCCGTAGGCGGCCGGGATCTGGCCACGGTCAAGGGCGGCGAAGCCAAGCCCCGACAGGGCCCTGACCCCACCCGGACGCAGCCGCAGTGCCCTTTGGTAGAGATCCTTGGCCGTACTGTTCGATCCGTTTTCGAGCGCGCGATCTGCGTCGGCGACCAGCTTCTCGTAGGATTCGGCAGGGGCGGCCGACGGCTTTGCCGGACTCGGCGTGTCCGATGCCTCCTCGGTCTCCGCAGGCGGCGGCGAGGGCAGCTCTTCTACGACCGGGCCCTTGGTCGACGGGTTGGGTGCCGCCATCTCACCCGGTACCTGGCCAGCGCCAGACCCAGCTCCCAGATCCGGTCTCGCCTCGGGCGGACGGGCCAGGATGCGGCGCCAGGCCCAGATGCCGCCGGAAGCCTTCGCCCCGATGGCTGCGCTGTGGAGGCGGCCCTCCTGCCACTGGATGCCGGCGTAGGCCACCCCAGCCGCCACGGTCAGACCGACGAAGATCTTGAGCCCGCCATGGCTATGCCCGTGCGAAGCGCCCCTCGCATCTGTCTTGCCAACGGCCGGAAAGGACAGATGGCTGCCCTGAACATCGTCGTTCGGGATCGCCATGGCCTGGGGCGATGAACGGCCCTGCGTCGGGGAGGTCGAGCTACGCCGGGCAGGCTCGACCCGCGCGGTCTGGCTCTGCGCGGCTGCGGCACCAGACCGGGCATGATCGGCCTCGTCCACAACTTCGAAGAACGGCACCAAATCGTCGATCTGGCCGGCGTATTGCCAGGCCCGACCGTCGGGTGAAATCTTGTCCATGCGGGTTACTCTGCGCTCGATGATAAGTTTGTGCAGCGATGCCAGGCCAGGGAAGCGATGAACTCCTCCATCCGCGGTCCGGAGGAACCAGTTGCCCGTCTCCGCGCTACCGGCCGAGGCTCCATCCCCAGTCTCGTTCGAGCGCGGCTGCGCCGCCGTGAAGATGTGCCCACAGACGCTGCACTGCACGTCGGCAGTGCCGTTGTGCATCTCGCTGTCGTCCAGCGCACACTCGGCTTGGCAGCGTTCGCATCGGATCTGCATGGTCGGCAACGTCACCTTTGGCAGTTCTACCGAAACACGATAGCAGGACTGAGGGCGTCCTGTTGATATGGTTTTTCACATAGTCTACGCCAACCGCAGGCCGATCAGAAACATCGCCAGCCCGAGCGCGAAGGTGACGCCGGCAATGATGGCTTGGGGGCGCCGCAGGTGCAGCTTCGCGTCTAGGCCGCTGCTGAAGAAGCCGATCGCGCCGCCTACCCAGAAGCCCAGACCGGCGAGTGCCAGCACCACATGGGGCAGGGCCGGCCCGGGTCGGCGTGCCAGCCGCTCCAGGTGCCATGCGGCCCTGCCTTCAAAGCTGACACCGGGCGCAACCGAGCGGTCCTCGGCGGACGCCAGCAACCGGGCCAGACGGTGTTCAATATCGGTCAGCCGGGAACTATTCGGGATGAAGAGCGATCGGGTGGCCAGAATGGCGGCCCGTTCGGCCTCCAGCGCAGCGCGCACGCTGGGCCCATCGCCCGATTGTGCGGCTGTCGCAGCCAGGGCCTCCAGACGATCCAGGGCCTCGCGAACGTAAGGGCTCGCGGGAAGATACAGGCGGGCGGCATCCTGATAGTGCCGAACCGCCTCAAGCCGGTCGCCGCGCGCCTCGGACCGCTCGCCGGCGTGCAAGGCGCTGCGCGAGTCGACCAGCAGCCGGACGACCACCACGACGAGCGCCAACCCCACCCCGACAGCGACCAGCAACCACCGGGAATGGCGTCGCGTGGTCATCAGACGAAGTCTCTCTTTCGGAAGATCAGCATGGCCAGGATCAGAACGATAAGCGAGTAGGCCACGCCATACCCGGTGGTTGTCAGCAAGTAAGACGCGCCGACGAAGTCGCGATGGACCGAGACTTCCTCGGCGCCCACGATGGCGCCCGAGGGGTAGAACAGGTGCATGTTGGGGATGAGGGTCGAGCCGGTCTCGAGCACGGTCTTGCCCAGCGGGCCCAGCCTGGCGGCCAGGGCGCGGATGTCGGGCACGGAGCGGCCCACCACGAAGCAACCGAGGGCGAAGAAGCCCGAGAGAAACGGGCTGGAAAACGCCGAGAAGAACACGGCGATGGAGGTCACCAGCATGACGTTGACGAAGAGCAGCCACACCGCCTTGACCATAGGAGTGTCGAAATGCGCCCCCTGCAACCATAAGGTCACGCCCAGCACCAGACCCATGACGCCCATCTGCACGGCCAGGGTCAGAAGCATGCCCAGCCACTTGCCCAGCACGAACTCCCAGCGGTGCAAGGGCTTGGGCAGGATGGTGTACACCGTTTTTAGGTCTAGCTCCTTGTAGAGCAGGTTCACCCCTACGAAAATGGCGATGATCACGCCAAAGGCGTCGATACCGAAGAGTCCGATGTCACGCGTCATACGGATCTCTTCGTGCAAGGTGAGGTTGCCCATGGCGAGGGCGGACAGGATGATCAGCACCGCGAAGAAGAGGAGGCTGTAGAGGATCTTGTTCCGCACCGCTTCGCGGAAGGTGTTCCACGCGATGGCCTGGATGCGTCTCATGCGGCTCCCTGGCTCTGGCTGGCGGCCTCGCGCACGAAGAGATCCTCCAGCGATTCCCGGCGCGGGGTGAGCGAGTGCACACGGGCGCCCGCAGCGAGCACGGCCCGCAGGAATGCGTCCACGTCGGCGTTGGCCGGCAGGTCGATGACCAGGCCGTCGGGATTCTCGCTCTTGCGCGCGCCCGCCGGCAGCTCGGGCAGGTCGGCCGCCCCCAATCGCAGACACACCTCGGTGGAGAGCAGGCGCGCGGTGAGCAGCTCAGCTAGCGGCCCGACGCTTCGGATTCGGCCGGCGAAGATCATGGCCACACGGTCGCAGGTCATCTCCACGTCGGGCAGGATATGGGTGGAGTAGAGAACCGTGCGGCCCTCGCGCTTGAGGTCGAGCATGAGATCGCGGATCTCTTTGCGGCCGATGGGGTCGAGCCCGGTCATGGGCTCGTCCAGGACCACCAGCTCCGGATCGCCCATCAGGGCCTGGGCGATGCCGATGCGCTGGAGCATGCCCTTGGAGAACTTGCGCAAGGGCCGACCGCGCGCGGAGGACAAACCCACCCGCTCGATGAGGCGGTTCGCGCGGGCGCGGCGCTCGGCCCGCTTCACGTCGAACAGAGCGCCGACCAGGTCGAGGAATTCCTCGGGCGTCAGATAGTCGTAGAAATACGGGCTCTCGGGCAGGTAGCCCAGACGCTGTTTGGCCTGCCGATTGGGCACCGGCCGGCCCAGCACCTCGGCGCGGCCGCGCGAGGGGAAGACCAGCCCCATCAGCATCTTCAGGGTGGTGGTCTTGCCCGAGCCGTTGGGGCCCAGATAGCCAAAAATCTCGCCGCGTTGGACCTCGAAGCTGGCCTGCCTGACCGCCTCGATGCGCTTGCGCAGAAACCCCAACCTGAAGGTCTTGGCCAGATCGTCAGCGCGCAGTACCACGTCACTCATGGTGAACAGGTGATGGATTTTGCCACAGGCGGGCGGGATTCAAAGCCATCACCCCAGATGCCGGCGATACCAGTAGATGGTGCGCAAGAGGCCCTCTTCAAGATCGACGCGCGGCCGGAAGGCGAGTAGCTCCTTGGCTTTGTCGATGTTGGGGATGCGCAATTCCACGTCGGCCTGTTTCCAAGGCACATGCTCGATATGGGACGAGCTGGATGCCAGCCGGATGATCTCCTTGGCCAGGGCATAGATGGTGAGAGTGGAGCGCGGGTTGCCGATGTTGAAGGCGTGCCCGACGGCCTGATCGCGATCGAGCGCGAGCAGGATCCCGTCCACGATGTCGTCCACGTAGCACCAAGCGCGTATCTGCGAGCCATCGTTGTGCACCTGCAGGGGATCGCCCCGAAGTGCCCGCACGATGAAATGGTGGACCGCGCCTTCACCCACCTGGCGCGGACCATAGATGTTAAACGGGCGAATGGAGCAGGCGGGAAGCTGGTACTGCTTCCAGTAGTTCATGGCCAGATGCTCGGTAGCCAGCTTGGCCACCGCGTAGGTCCAGCGCGCCTCACCCACCGCACCCAGGGTGGTGGCGTCCCACTCGGTCACGTTGTAGGCGTAGCGGCCAAAGACCTCGCTGGTGGAGAAGTCGATCACGCGCCTGACGCCACCCTTGGCCGCGGCTGCCTCCAGCACGTTCATGGTGCCGAGAAGTGACACGCGCATGGTGAGAACGGGGTTCTTGAGCACGGTGTCCACGCCCGCAATGGAGGCCAGGTGAATGACCGCGTCACAGCCCTCCATGGCCTGGGCAACTACGGCGCCGTCGAGCACGTCGCCCTGAATGAGCTTCACATGGGGATGTTTGTCGAGGCCTGCCGACGACAAGGCATTGCGCCGGAGGGTGTCGAGAATCACGATCTCGTTGTCCGCGGCCAGACGCTCAGCCAGGTGGGATCCGATGAAGCCAGCCCCCCCGGTGAGGAGAAGGCGGCGACCAGACACGCTTCCGGTTATTGTAGAACCATTGTCAGTCATGGGCAGCAAGGCCTTCCATCATAGACCCGATAGGGCACAACGAGAATCCTCGCGTGGGGAGCCCGCCGGCTTGGCCCCCAAGGGGACTTCGGGACGGACAACCCACCCCGCCTCTCCCGCGCACTTCGCGCGCGCCCTCGCCGGCGGCGCACCATCGCGGGAGGG